>Ga0163144_10002182_pt1 | contig 45701 bp, 40 predicted proteins | sample OliLak19BULKMAT1_FD_123175 | JGI IMG/M metagenome (GOLD analysis project Ga0163144, IMG submission 123175) | Freshwater microbial mat bacterial communities from Lake Vanda, McMurdo Dry Valleys, Antarctica - Oligotrophic Lake LV.19.BULKMAT1 | ecosystem: Environmental > Aquatic > Freshwater >... | reverse complement strand
CTCCCATCGGGTGTGATGCAAACTGGGCACGTGTCTCATGGTTTCTCCCTGGTGTGGTGCCTGGCGGCTCACACTTGGGAGTTACCGGGGGATTTCCGGAACTGTCAAACTCTGGGTGCCTCCCCGGCAGAGCCGGGGGGTCTCCCTTTGTACTAGAGTGCCGTTCTTGTCGGTTTATTGCTCAGCGTTGACCGGGTTTCCTGGCACCAGGCAGTTAGCGTACCCCGTACTGGTTACTTTCGCGGTCATAGCGTGGACAGCCGGGGGGCATTCCGCTATAAATACGCGAACCTCTAAAGTGGAGTCTGGCTTCAGCTGTGTCCAGGCAGTTGTGAAAGCAGGCCGTAATTATGTATCGCAATAATAATGTCGATCACGCCCCAACGTACACCCCGGACGATGTTGTCCTGTTCAGGGAATCGCCTTTTGCTGTCTGGATGGAGCGCCTGACCCTGGAGAACCCGGACCACGGAATTCCCGCTGACCTGGACAGTATTGAACCACACGATGCGGCTGAGCGGCGGGATGACATTGTGGCAACCCTGCGCGCGGAGGGCAGGAATGTGGTCCTGATCGACTGGGACCAGGAAGAACCCGAGCGCCGCACCGCCACACTGGCAGCGATGCGCGCCGGTGCGGATTTTATCGTCAACGGGCATCTTGCGGTTGGCACCCTGTCCGGTAAAACCCATCTGTTGATGCGTACCAGCGGTTACTCCGATCTGGGCGATTTCCTCTATGTTCCCTGTGAAACCCTGTCCCTGAATACCTTTCAGTCGGCGTTTCGCCTGTGTTTCACGGCTGATCTGCTGCACAGTTTGCAGGGTCAGTTGCCGCCCCAGATGCTGATCATACGTGACAGTGCGGAGGTCGTGCCGCTGCAGACTGAGGACTATATATATTATTATCGGGCAGTGCTGCAGCGTTTTATGCTCGCCATGAACAGTTTCCGCAAGCACCGCATGCCGGAGCCCGCAGAGTCAGCGCATTTTGGTCGCTGGTCAGAATGCGCCAGTGAAGTGCTCAAACAACGCGCCCTGGGGCAGCAACAGCGCGCTGAGGAGCAACAGGCGGAAGAGCAACAGACACAGGAGTCGGAGGAAGAGGAGTCGCAGGAAGAAGAAGTCATGGAAATGCCGCAGTTGCGTGTCGCCAGTGGCTCCGGGGCGCTGCACTCCGCGGCTTCCGGTCCCACGCTGGCAGAACAGGCGCGGCTCCTCGCCCCCGACAGTTACCGTAATGGCACCGCTCCTGGTCATACACCCAACCTGGCGCGGTTCGGCCGTCCTCGAGCCGTCGCTGCGCTACCTGATACCCGCGATAGAGAACATAATCGACGCAGCTCCGACGCAGCGTTGCAGAATCTGGCGTTCATCGGCAGTAATACTCCAGAGACGCCAATCGATATTGATCCCTTATCCGGGTCAGATGCAGTGGTACGGTCGGCACCGGCGCCCAACCTGCGTGAAACGCCAACGTCGGCAGACCGAATGTCCGAACCGGTGGTCACATCAAGTTCAAGCCCTGGCGGTCTCCCTGAGTTGGAGCCGCGGGCACCTGTGTTCCTGCCCCCGGATCGAAAACCCGTCGTGGAACCACCGCACGAGAGACTGCAGCCCGATCCTCTGGACAGTGATGGTGTTAAACGTGGTGGCACGTCCTCTGTAATCGATATGGATAGTGCCCCGGCACCCTCCCTGGCGCCCGTGGTGCAAAGAGCAGAGGCGGAATTTGCACGCATCGGCCTTAAGGATCCCATGTTTCGCAGGGTTGATCAGGCTCAGTCCAAACCGCAGCCGGAGGGGAGCAGCCCTACCGCGATGCCCTTCAGCAACAGCCTGATCACCAGCCAGGAAATCAACGATTGTTAGCTTGACCTAGCGCAGTGCCGCGAAGCAGCGGCGCAACTCCTGCAGAAAAATATCCGGCTGTTCCAGTGCCGCGAAATGCCCACCACGGTCCAGCTCGTTCCAGTGAATTAGGTTCGCAAAGCGTTTTTCCGCCCAGCGGCGACTGCACCGAAAAATCTCTCTGGGAAATATGGAGCAGCCGACTGGCATGGCTATGGGATCTAGATTGGGGCTGTTGAAACTTTCCCAGTACAGGCGTGCAGAACTGGCGGCGGCGTTGTTAAGCCAGTACATCATCACATTGTCCAGTAACTCATCCCTGGTGAGGATATTCTCCGGATGGCGCGCGCCATTCATTTCACAGTCCGTCCACATGTAGAACTTTTCCACTACCCATGCCATTTGTCCAACGGGCGAGTCGGCGAGGGAATAGCCCAGTGTCTGGGGATAGGTGGACTGCTGCTTGGAATAGCCTGAGCCTTTTTCCACGTAAGCACCCATGTCGTGCAGGGCGGCTTGCTCCGCTGCGGTAAGGTCGCTCATGGTGTCCGGATCAGGCGCCACGATCGGCATGTTGATGTGAATGCCGGCGCAGTGCTCTGTCTCCGTCATGGCCATGCTCTGTGTGACCATACTTCCCCAGTCGCCTCCTTGAGCGACAAAACGCGAGTAACCCAGACGCGCCATTAACTGGCCCCACATGCGGCCGATCTTCTCTACGGAAGTGCCGGTACTGGTGGGTTTTCCGGAGAAACCGTAGCCTGGCAGGCAGGGCGCCACCACATGAAACGCATCCTTCGCGCTACCGCCATAGCTCGTCGGGTCGGCCAGTGCGTCGATGATTTTGTGGAACTCCACGATTGAGCCGGGCCAGCCGTGGGAAATGATAAGCGGCAGGGCGTCCGCGTGTGGGCTTCTGTGGTGAATGAAATGGATATCGACGCCATCTATATTGGTCATATATTGCGACCAGCCGTTGAGCTTGTTCTCAAAGCGCCGCCAGTCGTAGGACGTGGCCCAGTAGTGGGCCAGTTCCCTCGTGTAATTCAGCGGTATGCCCTGGCTCCAGTCGTCACAGGTTTCCTGCTCCGGCCAGCGCGTGCGCGCCAGTCGTTGTTTGAGGTCTTCCAGTACGGCGGAGGGAATAGCGACTTTATAGGGGACGATGGCGGTCTTCACGTTGCGGCTCCTGTGGGTTGGATTGGATCAAATGACAGTGGACTATACAGTGGACTACAGAGACGAACCGGGCGCGCTCATTCTTCTTGCCAGATCCGTCTGAGAGGTTCGCCAAAATCGTCGTAAATAATTTTACGGCGCGGGCGCGGCAGGCGTTGCTTGTGTTGTGGTTTACGGCGAAATTTTTCCAGGCGGCGGGCCTCGATTGCGGCGACCACTTCCGGAATCGGGGTGCGTGGACTTTTGGGTTCAACGAAGAGGCGACGATTGAGGAACAGGGGTGGGTCCCCCGGATCCTTGCCGGAAATGCCCTGCGGTATCTCATTGACGCTACCGCCCTGCAGGAGAAAGCGATCAGTTTCCTGCAGCAATTCGTGTCGAAGGTCTGCTTTTGAGACGGGTTTCTTCAAGGGCTCCTGCTGCCGACACGGCGCGATTTGCAAACAGTTCAGTATAGCGATGTCTATCCAGAAATACAGTTGCAGATTCATGGCCGTCAGGACATTTGTGCAAGTTCAGCCATTCTGCGCAGTAGTTCCAGCGTATCGGTGCGCGCCTGTTGTCCGGAAAATTCCCGGTACAGGCTGTCCACATTGACCGCGATACGCTCCGGGTCGGACCAGGCGGAATACTCAGACAGTTCGATATCCTTGGCTGCCTCGAAAGCACCCAGGCCCGCGTCATAACGGGCGCGGGCCTGATCATGTACATATTGCAGGTAGTGACGGACCCTGGCCACACCGTGCTTGTCAGTGATCGGGCCGTGTCCGGGAACGATGAGGTCGGCGTCCATCCCCTCAATGAGCAGACAGGCCCGGATCCAGTTTGCTACCGGACCCTGCCACATCACCGGGGTGCTATCGATAAACAGGATATCGCCGGTAAATACGACTCGATCCACCGGGCAGTGTACCAGCACATCACCGCGTGTATGGGCCGGGCCTACCTCAATCAGGTGGACTGTTTTGTCGCCCACCCGCAGGTCCAGCTCACCGTCAAAGGTGCGCGTTGGGGGAGTGAATTGGATACCGTCAAAGCGAAACTGGCCAAAGCAGCGCTGCAAATACTCACCCAATAGGCCCAGCTCCCGGGCGCTTTGCATGATAGCTGCCATTGCCTCTGGCGGCAGCTCACTCATTTCCAGTGCTGAGGCTGTTGAGGCAATAATCTCGGCGCCTGCGACCAGTTCGTTGCCGTGACAGTGATCGCCGTTGGCGTGGGTATTGACGAGCGTGCCGATGGTTTTTGCCAGTGGCTCGGCGGCGCGCATCCTGCGCAGCATTTCACCGGTCAACTCCAGATCATAGAGCGTGTCAATCAGCAGCGACTCTTCGCCGTCCACAATCAGGCCCGCATTGCTCCATCCCCAGCCACCCTGTGGAGCCAGCCAGGCATAAGCACCGTGTGCCAGCGGATGTAAGCCGGGGCATTGCCGTGTCGTCATGCCATTTGTTCCTGCTGTCGTTTCTGCCTTCGATCTTAACGCGATTGGCAGCAGAAAGCAGGTGCCGGGTTTTCGTCGAGGCCAACAATCTGGTTTAATGCACCCCAGCTAACCTGCGGAACCCGAGAATGAATGCCATTCGATCGCTCCTTGTTTTCACCTGGATCGTAGTGTCGGTAATCCCTGTGGGGCTTACCCTGGTCATCTGTTCGCTGTTCCTCAGCGATGAAAAGCTCTGGTGGTGGTTTGCCGCGCCTTGGCTCAGGGGTGTCATCACTGCGGCGCGTATTGTGGGAGGCATACGCTACCGGGTGCAGGGTGCCGACAATCTGCCAGCGGCCGACGATATGCGCAGGATCATACTGTGCCCCAAGCACCAATCGACCTGGGAAACGTTTTTCTTTGCCAGCTTTACTTCTCACCCGCTGGCTTACGTGTTCAAGAAGGAGCTTTTGCGCATTCCCTTTTTCGGCTGGTGTATCGGCCGGCTGGGGATGATCCATATCGACCGCAAGCAACGCGTAAACGCCTGGGCTAAAGTGGCCGAGCAGGGCCTGGTGCTGATGAATCGCGGCAAGTGGATCATTATGTTTCCGGAAGGCACCCGTACTGAGCGCGGTAAGAAAGGGAACTACAAATCGGGCGCTACCCGCTTGGCAGTGGCCACTGGAGCGTATATCGTACCCATCGCTGTGACGTCAGCCCGTTGTTGGCCGCGGCGTTCATTTTCTCTGGTTCCGGGAACCATTGACGTATCGATTGGGCAACCGGTGTCCGCCGATGGCCGCGAACCGGGGGAGTTGATGGACGAAGTGGAAAGATGGATTGAAGCTGAGATGCATAGACTCGACCCTGCAGCCTACCAAATTAAAGTATAAAAGGAGATCGACATGTCCGCAGGTAAAATCGTACTACTGGTGGTGTATGCCGTTCTGGCAGGACTGGCGCTGACGCAGGGAGATACCACGACAGGCGTTTGGGCGTTGCGGATTCTTGGCATTCTTGCCGTTGTTCACCTGATTGAGACGGCGGTCTATTTCAAGCAATGCAAAGCGGCGGGTGGCTCGCTGCCCGGACATTTGTTGAGTGTCTTCCTGTTTGGCGTGCTGCACGTCAACGAGATCAAGGCAAGGAGAAAATAACGTGACAGATGCATACATCGTGGGTGCCGTGCGCAGTGCCGGCGGCAGGAAAAACGGACGGTTATCGAAAATTCATCCCATTGACCTGGGCGCGGAAGTGGTCAATGCCCTGGTGGGCAAAACCGGCGTCCCCGTGGCAGAAATTGACGACCTGATCTTTGGCTGTGTCTCTCAGGTAGGCGCCCAATCCAGCAATATCGCCCGCAATGTCTGTCTCTCGTCGGTGCTCGGCGAGGCCGTCCCCGGTACGACCGTGGATCGACAGTGCGGATCGGGCCAGCAGGCCATACATTTCGCCGCCCAGGGTGTGTTGTCCGGCACCCAGGACCTGGTCATCGCTGGCGGCGTCGAAAGCATGAGCCAGGTGCCGATCGGCGCCAGTATTATTGATGGCTTCAAGGCCGACCACGGTGTGCCCTACGGTAAAAAGATCTCTGAACGCTACCCCGGCGTGCAGTTCAACCAGTTTGCCGGCGCAGAAATGCTGGCGCGTAAATATGAGCTGACACAGGCGGAGCTGAACGCCTTTGCGCTGGACAGTCACGTCAAGGCGAAGCGCGCAGTGCAGGAAGGACGGTTCAAGGGTGAGATCGTGCCAATTGAAATAGAGCTGGAAGACGGCTCCCGCGAGTTGCATGTCCAGGATGAGGGTATTCGCATGGACGCTACTCTGGGGGCGATCGCCGGCCTGCAGCCCCTGCAGGAAAATGGGCTGCTGACAGCGGCCAATGCCTCGCAGATTTGTGACGGTGCCGCAGCGGTCATGATCGCCAATGGCGCGACCTGCAAGCGCCTGGGCCTTAAACCGCTGGCCCGCATTGTGGCCATGAGTGTTATTGGCTCGGACCCAGTGATCATGCTGGAAGGTCCTATACCGGCCACCAAAAAAGTGCTGGAAAAAGCGGGGTTGAGTCTTGGCGATATCGATCTGTATGAAGTGAACGAGGCCTTCGGCTCTGTACCGCTGGCCTGGGCCAAGGCGCTGGGGGCGGACCTGCACAAGCTAAATGTCAATGGCGGCGCTCAGGCTCTGGGTCATCCCCTGGGCGGTACCGGCGCCAAACTCATGACGACGCTGGTACATGAATTGCACCGCAGCGGTAAGCGCTACGGCTTGCTCGCCATCTGTGAGGGCGGCGGTACCGCCAACGCCACGGTAGTTGAACGTGTGGACGCCGTGCTGTGAGCACGTTCACACCCGGGCTGACGTGATCGTTGCTGGAGCACTAAACATGGGTTTTTATGACAAGCATATCCTGCCACGGTTTATCAATTGCGCTTGCTCTGCGGGACCGATCATGAAGCAACGCGAAAAAGTGGTGCCGCTGGCGACAGGTACTGTGCTGGAGATTGGTATAGGAACAGGTCTCAATCTGCCCTACTACGATGCCAGTAGAGTGCAGCGCGTCATTGGCCTGGATCCTTCAGAAGCTTCCTGGGCATTGGCTGGCGAGCGGGCCGCACGCCTCGATTTTGCGGTGGAGTTCATCGCTTTGCCGGGAGAGGAAATTCCCCTGGCGGATGCCAGCGTAGATACCGTATTGGTAACCTTTGCCCTGTGCACTATTCCAGATCCAGTCACCGCACTGCTCGGTATGGCCAGGGTACTGCGACCCGGTGGCAGCCTGCTGTTTTGTGAGCATGGCGCAGCGCCTGACGCAAATGTCCGAAAATGGCAGGACAGGATCAATCCGCTGTGGCGTCGTATTGCCGGTGGTTGTAACCTGAATCGCGGCATACCGCGTTTGCTGGAACGGGGTGGCTTCTCGATTACCGACTTGCACACCTGCTACCTGCCAAGTACCCCGAAATTCGCCGGATACAATTACTGGGGCAGCGCCCGATTGACCCAGGAAGCGCATGGATCCGGCGGGACGAGCCGCACGATGTAATTATTGTGCATTGAACACAGCGCGGGCGGCATTCAACGCCCTGCCAGTCATAATGGCTGCACCCTGGCGTTGCAGAATGGCCTCCAGGGCAGTCAGGCAATACGCTACATTGCGTTCGCAACTGGCGCAACCCATAAGACCAATACGCCAGGTCTTGCCCGCCAGGGCTCCCAGCCCTGCGCCAATTTCCAGGTCGAATTCATCGAGCAATGCAGTGCGCAGCGCCGCATCGTCGACCCCCTGCGGGATCAGTACCGAATTCAGTTGCGGCAGGCGGAATTGTGGTGCGACAGCCATGGTCAGGCCCATGGCTTCCAGACCCGCTACCAGCGCACGGTGATTGTGCAAGTGGCGTGCCTGCGCGGCGTCGAGACCTTCTTCCTCCAGCATGACGAGCGCTTCATGCAGTGCATAGAGGTTGTTGATTGGCGCCGTATGGTGATAGGCGCGCTTGCTGGCGCCACCCCAGTAGCCCATCACCAGCTGCATATCCAGGAACCAGCTCTGGACTTTGTGCTGGCGCCTGTTAATGCGCTCCACGGCCCTCTCGCTAAAGGTGATCGGGGACATGCCGGGCACGCACGACAGGCATTTTTGCGTGCCAGAGTACATGGCATCAACGCCCCATTTATCGACTGATACCTCGATGCCGCCCAGGGAGGTCACTGCGTCGACAATGGACAGGGCGCCGCGGTGCGTGGCCAGGGCACACAGGGCGGCGACGTCGCTGCGCACACCGGTTGAGGTTTCGGCGTGGACAAAGGCCAGCATTGCGGTGTCCGGATGCGCATCGAATGCGGCCTCAACTTTGTGCACGCTGACGGGTTCACCCCAGGGGTCCTCAACCAGCACAGCGGTGCCTCCACAGCGTTCGACATTTTCCTTCATACGCCCGCCGAACACCCCGTTCTGGCACACGATAACTTTGTCACCCGGCGCTACCAGATTGACAAAACAGGCCTCCATGCCAGCGGAACCTGGCGCCGAGATCGGCAGGGTGAGTGCGTTTTGGGTCTGGAATGCAAATTGCAGCAGGACTTTGATTTCATCCATCAGTTGCAGGAACTTTGGGTCGAGATGTCCTATGGTAGGGCGGGCCAGCGCGCCCAGGACACGTGCCGAAACATCGGAAGGACCAGGTCCCATCAGGGTGCGTTGGGGTGGGTAAAAACTGTGCGTCATCGCCAGGTTGCTCCGAGGGTCAGATAAGTGGCGCAACGTTAGCAGATTTTGCGCGCAAGCTTAAGTTTGCCAATGTAATTCTCTGCCGTGGTGCCTGTAATGCGCTCTGTGTCTTTGATGGAAGCGCAGTGGTCGTTTCGCAGCGAATCAGCTCGTGGTAGTATCGCGAAGCGCGGCACGAAAAGCGCTTATGCCCGAATAATTAGCCAGGACGCAGCAGTCCAGGAGCCCACCGTGAACAGACCCGGAATTGAACCGAACCTTGCCGCTACCATGTTGCGCCGGGCAGCTCTCAATCCGGAACGAGTCGCCCTGATATTCGAGGAGCAGGAGATACGCTTCGGCGCATTCGGCGACAGCGTGCGGCGCCAGGCAACCCTGTTCCGGTTCCAGGGTGTTTGCGTGGGTGACCGGGTCGGCTATCTCGGCTTTAATCATCCCGCACTGCTGGAGACGATGTTCGCCGCCCAGGCGCTGGGCGCTATTTTTGTACCCCTCAATTTTCGCCTTACCGCGCAGGAACTGACGTTTATTATCAACGACGCCGGTATTCACACGCTGGTGGTGGATGACGCGCTGCAGCCGGTGCTGGAACCGGCCATACCCAATCTGTGTTGCAGGCGCTATTTTTCCAGCGAAAGTGAGGCCATCGGTTGGCAGCACCTGTCGACTGAGCGGGCCGCCACGGAACCCGTGGCTGCTGCAGTCTCGGTCGATGCGCACGATGTGGCCGTCATCATGTATACCTCCGGCACCACCGGCTTGCCCAAGGGTGCCATGCTGACGCATGGCAACATACTGTGGAATAACATCAATGCCATGCTGGCCTTTGGCGGCTCCCGGGATGATGTCATACTCACTGCAGCGCCGCTATTTCATATCGGCGGCCTGAACGTCATGACACTCAGCTCCTTCCATGTGGGATCAACCGTAGTGTTGTTACGCAACTTCGATGCGGGGCGCGTGTTGGTGGATATTGCGCGCTACAAAGTCTCACATATGTTTGGTGCGCCAGCCATGTTTCTCTTCATGGCCAATCAACCCACTTTCGCGAAAACAGACCTGGGTTCAGTCAGGATCCTGATATGCGGCGCAGCACCGGTTCCGGAATCGTTGATTGAACTGTACGCCGCGCGCGGTGTGGATTTCTGCCAGGGCTACGGCCTGACCGAGACCGCGCCTTTCTCTGCCTTTCTTACTCCCGAGTGGGCCATGAGCAAGCTCGGATCAGCCGGCCAGCCACCGATTTACAGTGCTACCCGGATTGTGGACAAACACAACCAGCCACTCCCGGCGGGTGAGCGTGGCGAGATTTGCCTGCGTGGCCCCAATATTATGAAAGGCTACTGGAATCGCCCTGAGGCCACCGCTGCAGCGATCGACGAGGAGGGCTGGTTTCACTCCGAAGATATCGGGTATTTCGATGAAGACGGCTTTTTGTTTATCTGTGATCGCCTCAAGGATATGGTGATTTCCGGTGGTGAGAACGTGTATCCGGCGGAGGTGGAGGGTGCCTTGTACAAGCACACGTCCATCGCCGAAGTTGCCGTAATTGGTTTGCCCGATGAGAAGTGGGGGGAGGCGGTGACGGCTGTTGTGGCGCTGCATGACGGGCATCACCTGACCCTGGAGGAATTGCGGGAGTTCGCGCAGCCCCTGCTGGCACGTTATAAACTACCCCTGCGCCTGCATGTCGTCGATGCCCTGCCGCGCAACCCGGCCGGCAAGGTTTTGAAGTTTGTGTTGAAGGACGACCTGCAAAAATAAGCATAGGAGGGGTGCGTAAACCCCTCCCTGGGTCCCCATCGACACATCCTGTTAACCACGCTTTATTCTATTTGCCAAGATTTGGCCTGAAAAAATATACCGGCTGACGGTTTGGCGGGGATTATTGCCCTGTACCCGATTAGTACGTATCACTTATAATACGTATTACATACTATATTTTTTGACGGGCCCAGTCGTATGCCAAGCTCCAGGCAACCCCAGGATACCTTTGGATTCCTGATCCATGACGTAGCGCGCCTCCTGCGTAAAAATTTTAATCGACGCGTACAGAGCTTTGGCCTGACACAGGAACAATGTCGGGTCATTTTGCACCTGTCGCGGTGCGAGGGAATACAGCAGGTCGACCTGGCTGAATTACTTGAAATCAAGCCGATCACGTTGGCTCGTCTATTGGATAAGTTGCAGGAAAATGGCCTGATCGAACGACGCCGTAATCCCGATGACAAGAGGGCCTTTCGCCTGCACCTCACGCGCAATGCCCATGCTGTACTGGTAAAGATTCAGGCGCTGGGGGCTGCCACGCGAGCAGATGCCAATCGAAAAGTTTCACGCGCTGATCTCGAGAAGATGTTTTCTGTCTTATCCCGGCTGAAGACCAATCTCATCGACGCCGAAGAACATCAAGTTTACGACCTCAGTAAATAGCCAAACGACGTACTATGACGAACTATCGTTCTCACCTTTTTATTCTTGGCATGGTAGTCGCTTGTGGTGTAGGTGCGTATTTGTATTTCACCGGCGAGCATTTTGTTGAGACAGATAACGCGTACCTGAAATTTGACAAGGTCACGTTAAGCGCCGAAGTCTCTGGCGAAATTACGTCCTTACTCGTTACGGAAAACCAGAAAGTAAAACAGGGCGAATTGTTAATTACCGTAGACGATGCCACTTATAAAGTTGCACTGGAAAAAGCTCAGGCCCGACTGCTAAAGGCCGAATCCTTCATTCAATCACTACGTGCCAGCTATCGGACCAAACAGGCGGAACTGGCTCTGGCCGTGAGCAATCTGGAGTTCGCCGACAAGGAATACCAACGTGAATTGAATCTGTCACAAAAAAAGCTTACCTCAGAAGCACTGATTGATGACAGGAAGCACAATCTCGATATGGCCAATGAGCACATGATTATTGTCGAAAAAGAACTCGCCCAGTTGCTGACAAATTTGAATGGCCGGGCCGATGCCCCCATAAACAAGTACTCAGAGGTGATGGAAGCGCAGGCGGATTTGGATCTGGCGAGAATCAATCTTGAGCGCACAAAAATCGTAGCTTCTTTTGACGGTTTTGTGAGCCATCTGCCGAAGCTGGGGCAACACATCGATCCTGGCGGTCCGATCCTGAGTCTTGTTTCCGACAAAAACGCATGGATTGAGGCGAACTTCAAGGAAACTGACCTGGTTGGTCTGTCTATCGATCAGCCCGTGGATATTACTATCGACGCCTATCCGGATCTGCACTGGAAAGGGACCGTGGAAAGCCTCAGCGCGGCAACCGGGGCCGAGTATTCACTACTGCCGCCGCAGAACGCGACCGGCAACTGGATCAAAGTCGTACAGCGCGTCCCCATTCGAATCAAACTACAACCAAATCAACATGATCTGGTGCTGCGCGCCGGTATGAGTGCCGACATCCAGATTGATACGCGCTCGTCTACCATGTAATCCTCAACGCCATTGAATACCGTAAGTCACAGAATACAGAATTTGTCCGAGGGCACGCAGCACATCCTGTTGGTTACTGCTGTGATGATGGCCGCGATTATTCAGATCATCGATACCACGATTGCCAATGTCGCACTACCCCACATGCAGGGCAGCCTGTCGGTTACCCAGGATAAAATATCCTGGGTGCTGACGTCGTATATCATGGCAGCCGCTATCACCATGCCCCTCACTGGCTGGCTGGCCGGGCGTATCGGGCGCAAGCGTCTTCTACTTATATCTGTGCTGGGGTTTACCCTGGTATCAATGGCCTGTGGCGCCGCACAAACCCTGGACCAGATGATCGCTTTTCGCATCTTGCAAGGTGTGTTTGGTGCCAGCCTTGTACCGCTATCGAATTCGCTCCTGCTTGATTCCTTTCCCATTCACAAGCAAGCCCGGGCGAATGGCATCTGGGGTATAGGAATCATGGTGGCGCCCATCCTTGGGCCAACGGTGGGTGGATGGCTGACCGAATACTTTAGTTGGCGCTGGGTTTTTTATATCAATGTTCCCTTCGGGATCCTTTCTATCCTTGGTATTGTTGCATTGGTGAAGGAGTCGTCATTCGACAGGGATCGACCCTTTGATCTTTTCGGTTTTGTGCTGCTAAGTATCGCCATAGTCAGCCTGCAGTTAATGCTTGATCGCGGCCAGTCGAAATACTGGTTTGAATCTACTGAAATTGTTTTCGAGCTTATTGTGTGCCTGCTGGCCTTCTACTTATTTACGGTCCATATGTTTACGCACAAACACAGCTACGTCGATCCCAGAATGTTCTCCGATAGAAATTTTTCACTGGGATTGATCTTCATGTTTCTCCTTGGGGTAATCATGCTGGCAACAATGGCGCTGCTTCCCCCCTATCTGCAGAACTTGCTAGGGTATCCTGTTTTTGATGCGGGCCTGATACTGGCCCCTCGAGGAATTGGGACCATGGTTGCGATGATTCTGTCAACGCGCTTTATGGAGCGATCAGTGGTGCCGCCACGTTTTTTGATCGTAGCAGGCCTGGTGTTCATCATAACTTCCCTGTGGCAAATGACGGGGTTCACCACCAATGTTACCCAAGGCATGATTACCTGGACAGGATTTATACAGGGGTTCGGTCTGGGATTTATCTTTGTGCCGCTCAGCACATTGGCTTTCGCCACGTTGGAGCCTGAACTGCGCACCGAGGGTAGCTCTATTTTTGGCTTGATGCGAACGATTGGCAGCAGCCTTGGCATTTCAATTGTGGTCAGTCAACTGGCCAGTAGCATACAGCGTGAACACGCCGTCCTCACGGAGCATATTACGGCATTTAACCCGATACTCCAAAATACTACATCTGCCGGTATTTGGGACGTCAATACCCCGCAGGGTCTGGCATTGCTGGAGGGCGAAGTGGCCCGCCAGGCGTTACAAATTGCCTATATTGATGATTTTCAACTCATTATGATCATGGCCCTGGTGGCAGTTCCAGCCGCGTTATTACTGCGTAGTGCCGCCCCAACAACGCGTTAATTCGGCTTTTCTCCGCCAACATTCGCCTGTGCCGCCGCGATGCGCGCAATCGGCACACGAAACGGACTGCAGGACACATAATCCAGGCCGATGTCGTGGCAGAACTGTATGGAACGTGGGTCCCCCCCGTGTTCGCCACAGATGCCGTACTTGATGCCCTTCTTTTTGCCGCGACTTTCATTTATCGCGATTTCCATCAGGCGGCCTACCGCCCTTTGATCCAGTGACACAAAGGGGTCCACGTCTATCAGTTTTTCTTTGATGTATTTAGGAATGAATTTACCCGCGTCGTCGCGGGAAAATCCGTAGGTCATTTGGGTCAGGTCATTGGTACCAAAGCTCATGAACTCTACTTCCGGGGCCAGGCGGTCAGCGCCCAGGGTGGCGCGGGGCGTCTCCATCATGGTGCCAATCTTGTAGGGAATGGAAACATGCTTGGCCCTGGCCATGTCGTGAATGCACTTGTCTATGATCCCGGTAATCAGCCGGATTTCGCGCACATTGATGACCAGCGGAATCATGATTTCAGGGTGCGGTCGATAGCCCGCCTCGATGGCATCCGCCGCGGCACTCATAATGGCCTTGACCTGCATTTCCGTAATTTCCGGATACACGACGGACAGTCGACAGCCGCGAAATCCCAACATCGGATTAACCTCGGCCAGGCGTTCGACAATTTCCCTGATCTGCTTGACGGGCTTACCAATTTTGTCTGACAGCGCGTCAATATCTTCTGCATTCTGGGGCAGGAACTCGTGCAGGGGAGGATCAAGCAGGCGTATGGTGACAGGCAGTCCATCCATGACTTTAAATAGACTGAGAATGTCATCGTGTTGGAATACCTGCAGCTGATCCAGGAAGCGCTGCCGTTCTTCTGTCGTTTCCGAGAGTATCATCGCGCGCATGATGTCGATGCGCTCTGCCGCGAAAAACATATGCTCGGTGCGGCACAGGCCAATACCCTCTGCGCCAAGTTCCCGCGCCTTCGCGGCATCCTCTGGTGTATCCGCGTTAGCCCGGACCCTGAGCCGCCGATACTTGTCAGCCCAACCGAGCAACACCTGGAAGTCGTCGCTGGAACTTGCCTCGATTTTTGCAATGTCACCCAGCATGACTTCACCGGACGTGCCATCGAGGGTGATGACATCGCCGCGGCGCAGGGTGATCCCGTCGGTGGTCGTGGCAGTGCCTGCAGCATAATCTATGCCCAGCGTACTGCAGCCGGTGATAGCGCAAACTCCCATGCCGCGCGCAACGACGGCGGCGTGGGATGTCATTCCCCCTAATTCCGTGAGCACACCAGCGGCAACTCGCAGGCCGTGGATATCTTCCGGAGTCGTCTCTCGCCGCACCAGAATTACGCTGTGTCCGGCGGCGTTTTCCACCTCAGCTTCTTCGGCCGAGAATACGATTCGACCCGTGGCGCCACCAGGACTGGCGGGCAGCCCCGTCGCGACAACGTCGCGCTTGGCGGCAGGGTCTACCATGGGATGCAGGAAGGCCTCCACATGTTCCGGAGAGACCCGCATCAGCGCTTCCCGCTCTGTGATCAGTCCCTCGTGGACCATATCCACGGCAATTTTTATCGATGCCCTCCCGGTGCGTTTGCCACTGCGGGTCTGCAGTATGTAGAAAGCACCGTCCTGTACGGTAAATTCAATGTCCTGCATATCCCGGTAGTGCTTTTCAAGCAGGGCCTGGGTTTTGTACAACTGGTCATAAACCACAGGCATACGCGCCGCCAGCGCAGAGACCGGCAGGGGAGTACGAATTCCTGCGACTACGTCCTCACCGGCGGCGTTAAACAAATACTCACCGAACAACCGGTGCTCTCCCGTCGCGGGATTGCGCGTAAACGCGACACCGGAACCTGAATCGTCGCCGAAGTTGCCAAACACCATGGCTTGCACACTGACTGCCGTGCCGAGACTGTCGTCGATATTGTTCATTTCCCGATAGACGATGGCGCGCGGCGTGTGCCAGGAGCGAAATACCGCTTCCACCGACAGTTTGAGTTGCTCGAATGGATCTTCCGGCAGCTTTGCCAGTGTCTTGTAGATATTGATGATCTCGCGCCAGTCATCGGCACTCATGTCGACATCCAGCGCTTTGTTGTGGGCGAGCTTGTAACGCTGCAACTCGTGCTCAAATTTGTGCCCATCCACGTCCAGCACAACAGCGGCGAACATCTGTATAAACCGGCGGTAGGAGTCGTAGGCGAAGCGGGGATTGCCAGTCTTGCGGGCCAGCCCCTCGGTAATCTCATCATTGAGCCCGAGGTTGAGAATGGTGTTCATCATGCCCGGCATGGAAACCGGTGCGCCGGAACGCACCGAAAACAGCAGCGGATTGTCCGGGTCACCGAAGCGCGCGCCCATTTTTTTCTCTACCAGATCCAGCGCGACACGGTATTCCTGCTCCAACAACAAGGGCAGTTTATTACCGGCCTGAAAAAACTCCCGACAGGTACTGGTGGTGATGATAAAGCCGAACGGCACTGGCAGGCCCAGGCTGGTCATCTCGCACAGGTTTGCGCCCTTGCCCCCGAGCAGATCCCGGTCGTCCTTACTGCCTTCGTTGAACAGGTAAACGCGTTTTGCCATGCATCAGTGCCTATTTGAGAACGGATGGGGCAGGCAGTATAGCCGTTGATGGCGACAGCAGGGAGTGCGAAATTTCGGTTTTCGGTACCGGCTCACACACGGCGGGGAATCAACGCCGCGCTAATAGGTCACTCAGACGATCGATCTCGGCCAGTTCGGCGGTGGCCGGTACCATGAACAGTTCTGCGCAACCGGCAGCCTCGGCATTGTCCAATGCCGCCAGCACTGCATCGGCAGAGCTGCAGTGTACCGACTCGGCCATCATGGTGGCGATTTCGGGACCGGCGATCGCCAGGTATTCGTAAACATAGTTGTAGAGCTTTTGCTGGCCATCATTAGCCAGGGTGTACCAGAATCCGCCCATGCGATAGGGCGACTGTTGGCGACCGGCGCGCTCCCAGGCGACGTCGGCCATGGCAAACGTGCGGCTCAATTCCTGCTCTTCACCATTGCCCGACCAGGCATACAAGCCATCGGCCCACTGCGCGCAACGCTCGATGCTCTTGGGGCCCATCGCGCCCGCCAACAAGCGTGGCCCGTTGGTCCAAATTGGCGTCGGTCCGATCATCCCACCCCCGGCCACCACTTCTTCGCCACGCCACACCGTGCGCATCTCCTCGACCTGGCGATCCATTCTTCCGTAACGCCCCTGGAACGACGCGCCCAACGCCTCGTAATCTTTCTCCCGGCCACCGTAGCCCACGGCGACGCTGCGCACCCGCCCCCCGGAGAGTATGTCCAGTGTCGCCAGTTCCTTGGCGACGCGGGTAGCGCTGTGCATGGGTAACACGTACAGTGTCGGTGTAATTTCCACACGGGTGGTGGCCATCGCCGCCGCGGCCAGTACGACGCGCATATCATACGTCGGCCCATGGATTCTTTCCCCACAGGAGAGAGCGTGAAAGGGACCATCGTCTATGGCCTTAAACCAGGCCAGGTAGTCCTCCCGGCTGAGGCCGGCTTTCATGTACGGCAGGCAGACGCCGATTTGCATGCTGGATGACATTACTGTGATACCCCGTGTACAAAATGCAGATGTTGAGTGGCCACTATAGTAGCCCACTTCCCTGACATCGCTGTTCAGTATTCTGAACTGATACTGTATTGCGTAAGGCTGTTGTCGGCCGCCGTTGGTCGGGTCCTGTGACTGGTGTAACGTGGCGCGGGTGCCTGGCACGACGCCGGTCCGCAAGCGAGAGTTGACGATGAAAATTGACGGTCCCTTCTATGCCCAACTGGCGGATGCCGCCAGCGAGGCGCGCCGCCTGGCTGGTATCGGCTACGATGGTGTGTACAGCCTGGAGGGCAGTTGGGATCCCTTCTATCCTCTGGTCATGGCCACCGAGCATGCGCCCGAGCTGGATATCGCCACTGGTATTGCGGTGGCGTTTCCCCGCAACCCCATGCACCTCGCGTATCAGGCCTGGGATTTGCAAAAGTTTAGCAAGGGCAAATTTCTCTTAGGTATCGGCTCACAGGTCAAGGCCCATATCGAAAAGCGCTTTGGCGTAGGGTTCAGTCCTCCCGCCGCGCGCATGCGCGAGTACATTCTTGCCCTGAAGGCAATATTTGAGTGCTGGCAAAACGGCGCAGCGCTCAATTTTCAGGGCGATTATTTTCGCCACACACTGATGACGCCGATGTTCAATCCGGGTCCCCTGGACTGCAAACCACCGCCGATTCTTCTGGGCGCGCTCGGCCCCTTGATGACCGAGGTGGCGGGGGAAGTGGCCGACGGACTGATCGTCCACCCCTTTAACAGCATGCCGTTCCTGACCGACCACGCACTGCCTGCAGTACACAGGGGCTTGGCCAAATCGGGGCGCGCGCGCAGCGACTTTATTTTGCAGATTAATGCTATCGTCATCACCGGTGATACCGACGAGGCGCGCGCTGCTGCCACTGCCAGTGTCAAGGGTCTGCTGGGCTTCTATGCATCGACTCCGGCCTACCGGCCACCGATGGACGCAGTGGGTTACGGCGACTTGCAACCGGAGTTGAACCGGTTGTCGAAGGAGGGTCGTTGGGATGAATTGGGTTCCCACATTGACCAGACATTTCTGGATGCGTTTGCCACCAGCGGCAAGCCCGAGGAAATCGCCGGCAAGCTGCGGCACAAATACGGTGCGCACGCCGACCGGCTGGCCATCTATGCACCCTATGCCGCTCCCGATGCCATGTGGTCATCCATCATTGCCGGATTGAAGGCGGGTTGAGTCCGGCACTCGCCCAGACACAAGATCCTGGGGTACACTTCCTGCCCATATGAATAGTCTGCTGCGCATCCCGTTCTCCGCAACCGCGTTGCTGCTGGTGTGTGTGTTGCTGTCCGGCTGTGCCAGCCCACCCCCCAAACGGCCGGCATTACAGGGCAGTAATACGCAGGCAGTGAATTTCAGCGGTTCCTGGGAGCTGGACTACAGCCAGAGTGACAATAGTCAGGAAGAACTCGATTCAGTGGTGCGTGAGTTGAATCGCGAGGCACAGCGGCGCGCCCAGGGCGGTATACAGCAAGGCCCTGTCAGTGGCATCACCATGGGTGGGTCTGGCCCCAATAGTGGCTCTTCCGTTCTGGGGCTGGCACGTCTGGCGGATCTGATCACACAGTCGCCGCTGCTGGAGATTGCACAGGACGAGCACAAAATCCTGGTCAAGCGGGAGGAGGACTTTGCCCTGAGCTGCGAATTCTATGCGGGCGAATACCGCAGGGTGGAGACGCCCTTCGGCACTGAAGCGTGTGGCTGGAATGCACATCAACTGGTGTTCAAGTCACTGCTGCCCGACGGACTCAGTATCCAGCACGTGATGACCCTGGGCGCGGCAGGGCAAAAACTCAATATAGCGACGACCGTGATGTCCGACCAGGTGTCCTTTCCCTTTACGCTCAACCGTGTCTACAACCGTTTCCAGCCAGGCGATAGCGGTATTAAGTGCCAGGAAACACTGACCAGAGGCAGGGTATGTACTACCGTATCCCGTTGACGATGCCGCGCGTGCGCCAAGCTCTACTGGTGCTGTGCATTCTGACCAGCGTGTGCTTCATCGCCTATGGGCGGCTGGCACTCGCCGATAATGGCAGCGGCGCGGGCCAGCCTGCAGCAGCGGGTCAGTTGGATATCGGACTGCCGATCTTTGACCCCGGCATTCCTGCAGATGCATCGACCCACAGCAAGCTGGGTATTTTCCCGGAAATTCGCAAGTCCGAGGCCAAGTACATGCCGGTGATGTTGCGTCAGGTGCTTATAGAGTCCGGCGAGTGGGGTGTCGTTCGAGTCTTGCCCGAGGCGCTGGAGTCCTCGGAATTGCTGGTCACTGGTACCATACTGCACTCGGACGGCCAGCGCCTGGAGCTGCGCGTACAAGCCCGCGACGCCACGGGTGCCCAATGGTTGGACAAGGTGTATGCAGGCGCCACTACACCAGCGGATTATCCGGTCAAGGTGCCCGGTGACCCCTTCCTCGCTGTCTACGCGCAAATTGCCGGGGATCTACTGACGGCGCGTCGGCAACAGAGTGCCAAGCAACTGGCAGATATACGACAGGTTGCCCTGCTGCGTTACGCCAGCAGCTTGGCGCCTGAGGTCTTCGCCTCCTACCTGGCACGCACGCCGGCAGGTGGGTATGCGTTGCAGCGCTTACCCGCTGCGGACGATCCGATGTTGGTGCGCGTCAATCGTATAAGAGAACAGGAATATTTATTTATCGATACGGTCGATGAGCAGTACGCGCGACTCAGTGAGGAAATGGCGCCCACTTACAATCTGTGGCGCCAGTTCGGGGCAGAACAGTCCTTGTACAGTGACGACTACCAGGCGCGTGTGAGCAGCCGGGACAGTCAGGGGCGGCGCGGCTCTTTCGCAGCCCTGGAGCAGACCTATAACGCTTATAAGTGGTCAAAGATTCACGAGCAGGACCTGGATGAACTGGCGCTGGGGTTCAATAATGAGGTGGCGCCTACCGTCATGGAAGTGAGTGGCACGGTATTCAAGCTCAGTGGCACGCTCGACACGCAGTACATACAATGGCGTGAGATCCTGCAACGCATCTTTGCGCTGGAGACAGGCTTGGCCCCGGCGTCCTGATATCTGCTATGCTGCGGCCATGGCTGGCAAAGCAAAAGACAACGAGTCCCTACTGGACTCCCTCAAGAAACTGACCGAGCAGATCGCTGGCGGCACCTTTGATTTTGCCCGCAATACCGCGACTATGACCGCCATGTTTGGCGAGACCTGGTTGCGCAGCGCCCTGTTGAACAAGCTCGAGCCAGAGCGGCTGGAGGCGATGGCCGATGCGGGTCACTTCCTGCGTGATGCGCGGGAGACGGCGGGCATGTCGCTCAAGGATCTGGCGGAAAGCCTGGGCATCTCCGACCGGGGCGTGCTGGAGGATATTGAGAGCGGCGCAACCATCATGCCGTTGGAATTGATGCTGCGCAGTGCCGCCCTGCTGGCCCGACATGACCCGATCCCGTTTCTTATCAAATTTATGCGTACCTACAATCCGGCACTGGAAAAAGCGCTGGAGCAATGGGGTGTGCTGGCGCTGCCCAAGCAGTACGAGCGGGAGCGTCGCTTCGTCAACCTGATGCGCAAGCACGATGAACTGCGGCGTCTGTCGGATACCGAGTACGACAGGTTTATTCACTACATGGAAAGTTCCGGCAATCTGGTGTTGGATGTCATGCAAAAGGAGAAACAGGCCAACGCCGCCAGGGCGACGTCCTCGCCTGGTGCGAGTACCCCGCCAAAGCACAAGCCGTCGGGCAAGAATGCGCCTCCCCGAGTGCGTAAACGCGCGCCCATCAAGCGCCGTAAAACCCCTTAGAAAATTTTTAGCTTTAAACTAAAGCCATAACTGTCTAAAAAAGACTATTCATCTTTTTCTAAAAGGATTGATCAGGTGAACGTGGATAGCGCAGACAGTAACGCCTGGTTTGCCACCTGTCCGAAGGGCGTGGAGTCGCTGCTGGCGGCCGAATTGGCGACGCTGGGCGCTGCCAGTACCCGTGAAACGGTCGCGGGTGTGCATTTCATCGGCCCGCGCGCGCTGGCTTACCGGGCCTGCCTGTGGTCGCGGCTGGCCAACCGGATACTGTGGCCAGTGGCGCAATTGGATGCTGCGGACAGCGACACACTGTATCGCGGTATGCGGGAGATCGACTGGGGGCGGTTGTTTGCGGTCCACCACAGTATAGCCATCGATTTTTCCGGTGAGAATAGTGGTATTCGCAATACCCAGTTCGGGGCCCAGCGTAGCAAGGATGCCATTGTCGACTGGTTTGTTGCCGCGACCGCCCAGCGCCCCTCCGTTGATCGCGCCAATCCCGATGTTCGGTTGAATGTGCGTCTGGTGCGCGATCAAGTACATCTTTCCATTGATTTTTCGGGTGGCAGCCTGCACCAGCGCGGTTATCGACTACAGGCCGGTGCCGCTCCGTTGAAGGAGAACCTCGCTGCCGCCGTACTGCTGCGTGCGAACTGGCCCGGGATAGCCGCCCGCGGCGGTGCCCTCATCGATCCCATGTGTGGATCTGCGACCCTGTTGCTGGAGGGGGCCATGATGGCTGCCGATATAGCGCCTGGCCTGGCTCGCCAGCGCTTTGGTTTTGAGCACCTCCTGCTGCATGATCCCTTGCAATGGCAGGCGATCGTCAATGATGCCAGCAGTCGGGCACAGCGGGGCAGGGCGGCGCAGTTGCCGGAGTTTCGCGGTTACGATTGGGATCCGGCGGTGATACGTCACGCACAGGACAACATCGCGCGGATCGGCCTGGAAAAAATTGTACGGGTGAGTTGCAAGAGCGTCGCACAATTGCAAAAGCCCAGCCATCGGCCGCTGCCGTTTGGCCTGCTGGTGTGTAATCCCCCCTACGGCGAGCGACTGGGCGAGAAGGAGCGTCTCGCTACCGTGTATCGGCAGTTGGGTGAGGTCATGCTGGCGGAGTTTCCCGATTGGCAGGCTGCTATTTTGACCTCGGATATTGATCTGGGCAAAGCCACCGGATTGCGCAGTCACAAGCGTTATGCCCTGTTCAATGGCGCTATCGCCACGTCCCTGTTGCTGTTTGACCTGGGGAATAACGAGTTGCGCGCTGCGGCACTGAACGAGTCTGGTAGCGCGACGGTCCCGCCTGCACTCTCCGCTGGCGCGACCATGTTCGCCAATCGTATCCGCAAAAATCGCAAGCGTCTGTCCGCCTGGGTGAAACGGGAGCAGGTCGACTGCTACCGTCTTTACGATGCGGACATGCCAGAGTATGCCGTGGCGGTTGATGTTTACGGCCAGCACGTACACGTCGCTGAATATCAGGCACCTAAAGACGTATCCGTCGAGGCAGCAGAGCGGCGTCTGGATGAAGTGCGCAGCGCGCTGCCTGCAGCGTTGGGGATTGCTGCACAGAACATTGTGTACAAGCAGCGCAGCCGTCAGCGCGGCGCCGGGCAGTACACTAAACAGGATAGCCGGGGCGAGTTGTTGCTAGTGAAAGAGGGTCCGGCGCAGTTGCTGGTGAACCTGCACGATTACATTGATACCGGCTTGTTTCTCGATCATCGCCCGCTGCGCTTGCGCATTGGGCGGGAAGCCGCCGGCAAGGATTTTCTCAATCTTTTCTGTTACACCGGCACCGCCACGGTACATGCTGCGCTGGGCGGTGCGCATTCCACCACCAGCATCGATCTGTCCAACACCTATCTGAACTGGCTGGGTAAAAACCTGGCTGCCAATCAATTGGAGGAGGGTCGCAACACGGTGCTCCGGGAGGATTGCCGGTCCTGGCTGGCGCGCACGCGCAGTCGCTACGACCTTATTCTGCTCGACCCGCCGTCCTTCTCCAACTCCAAAGCCATGGCTGAGAGCTTTGATGTACAGCGTGATCATCCCCTTCTGGTGCGACTGGCGATGGCTGTATTGCGCAAAGAGGGTCACTTGTATTTTTCCAACAACCGGCGCGGGTTCACTCTGGATGCGGCGTTACAGGATGAATTTCGGTGTGAGGAGATTACTGCACAGACGTTGTCGCCGGACTTCCAACGCCACCACAGGATGCATTGTTGTTGGTCAATCCGGCATAAATAGAGGCTTGTGCTGCTAGCACCTGCCAACTTTTTCTGGAGACGATATCCACAAAAGGCCGGTAAACCCTTGATCTTCCGCTTATGGGAGCGGCGTAATGCTACAAAAAATCTCTATCTTATTGATTTAATGGAGTAAAGACCTTAGCTTTTTCATCCTCTAGCACAGTCCAGATGGAACGCTGTGGCGGATAAAATCCCTGTACAGGGTCTACTGTCCCCAAGCTTATCCACAGACTATTCTGTGGATCACTAAACCGGGGCCGCCAATGTCAACAATTGCTTGCCAACATTGCTGCCGTCAAACAGGCGCTGCAGGGTGGCTGGAATACGGTTAAAGCCCACCTGAATATCCTCCCGTCAGGCGATTTCGCCAGCCAGTACCCACGTGATCTGCGCAACGACCGAGCCAGTAGCGCCGGCTGCGGCATGCTCGATGGTAGCTGTACAAAGTGTTGAACAGTGTTCCCGCGCATGACATGGGCATTAAGCTGTGCTCCAATCGAGCGGCTGATTGTTGTTGGCGGAATACGCATGAAATCTCTGTTGATTGTCTATCACAGCCAGAGTGGTACCAGCGCGCTGCTGGCCAGGTCCGCCTGGCGCGGTGCGCAATTGGAGGCGGGTATCGAAGTGTCGCTGCTGCGCGCCTGGGACGCCGGGACACTGGACCTCGCTCGCGCCGGTGGGTTGTTGCTGGTAATGGCAGAAAATTCCGGAGCGCTCTGCGGCACGATAAAGGATTTTCTCGATCGCACGTTTTACCCTGCGATTGCCCGGGGCCTGGTGCTGCCCTATGCCCTGCTGATTAGCGCTGGTAATGATGGACGGGGTGCCCAGCGTCAGGCCGAACGTATTCTCTCGGGCTACCCATTTCTCCCCGCTGCACAACCAGTGATACTGCGCGGCGCACTGTGTGCGGCGCATCAGGAGGCCAGCACGGAGTTGGGCCAGGCATTTGCTGCCGGCTTGTCGATGGGAATTTTTTAGGAGAGGAAGGAGCGTGAATAAGAAAACTGCAGAGGCAGTACCGCCGGGCTTCGAGCGCTTGCCCCCGGGACTTGGTTATACCGATAGTCTGCAGCCCAGCTATCGCCGGATTGCGGAAGAAGGTGCAAGTTTTGGCCTGGTAGTGGAGGTGCAGCACGGCAACTCCATGGGCATTTGCCACGGCGGCGTGCTAATGACACTGGCCGATATAACGGCGGCCACGGGTGCCAATCTGGCGCGCGGTGTCACTGCGGGCAGTCCCACGGTGCACCTCAGTATCGATTACATTTCTTCCGCCAGGTTGGGTGAATGGGTACAGGCGAATGTGGAGCAGGTCAGCGTAAAACGTCGCTTCGGTTTTTGCAGTGGCGGGATTTATAACAGCGCTGGTGTTGTGGCGCGCTTCAGCGGCACCTTTTATTTTCCCGACCACGATGGCATGTGGAAAGACGGGCGCCGGGGCGACGGGGTACTCCAGCGGCGCGAGGGCTAGACGGCGTTCGCACCCTCACTGGATTCCAGTGCGGCGATAAATGCCCGGGCGGCCCGGGACAGGCTGCGGCTTTCATGGTGGACCGCTCCCAGTGTTCTCTCGATGCGTGCGTCGCGCACGGGCAGGGTCACTAGCGACGTGTCGCACATACTGCGCGGCAGTACCGTCCAGCCAAGTCCCACCGATGCCATCATGCGGATGGTCTCCAGATAGTTGGTGGCGATGGCGACCTGCATGGGTAGATTGCGGCGGTCAAACAGGTTCTTCACGATCTGCCCGGTATAGGTGTTAAGTCCCGGCAGGATGGCCGGATGCTTGCTCAGGTCCTTCAGGTCGAGGGTTTTCCTGCGCGTCAGTTCATGGCCATCCTGCACCATAAAGTCCAGTGGATCAGGCCAGACTGGACGCGTGATAATTTTGGCCACCGGGACGGGTGCCAGTGTGACGACCGCCAGTTCCACTTCACCGCGCAGGGTAAGCTCGTAGGCCTGTTCTGAATCCATGAAGTCGATATCGAGCTGCACGGCCGGGAATGCCTTACTGAAGAAACTCAACACCGGGGGCAGGCGATGCAAGCCGATGTGATGACTAGTGGCCAGGCGCAAGCGTCCCCGGACTTCTCCGGTGAGATCACGCACCGACTGTTCCGCCGCCTGTAGTTCTAGGTGCACCGCCCTGGCGTGGGGTAGCAGGGCTTCTCCGGCCTCGGTCAAGCGGATGGTTCTGCCGACCCGGTCGAACAAGGCGGCGTTTAGTTGCTCCTCCAGTTGTGCCACGCGTTTGCTAACGGCAGGCTGGGTCAGGTACAGCTTTTGTGCAGCCACGGAAAATGAGCCGGTTTCAGCGACCAGTAAAAACGCCTTGAGGTTCTGGGTATCCACGCGGAGTATTCCAAACAGGAATTTATATTATAAAAATAATAGATTTGAGTTATCAAAAAATCAAGCCCATAATTTGCCTTGCAGGATTGAATTCTCTGAACCAAAAAGAGGTGCCCCATGAGCGGACAAACGCTTTACGACAAGTTATGGCAGAGCCATCTGGTGGAGCAGCGCGATGATGGCAGCGCGCTGATCTACATTGATCGCCAGTTGATCCACGAGGTCACCTCGCCCCAGGCCTTCGAGGGGCTGCGTATAGCGGGTCGCCAGCCCTGGCGCGTGGACGCCAACTTTGCCGTACCTGATCACAACGTACCGACCGAGCGCGAGGAGCGCAGTGGGGGCGTGGCCGGTATCACAGATGCGGTCTCCCGGCTGCAGGTGCAGACGCTGGACGACAACTGTCGCGATTTCAAAATCCTGGAATTCCAGATCAATGACGTCCGTCAGGGTATTGTCCATGTGGTCGGTCCGGAGCAGGGTGTGACCCTGCCGGGAATGACTATTGTGTGTGGCGATTCACACACGTCTACCCACGGCGCTTTGGGCGCTCTGGCGCATGGCATTGGTACATCTGAGGTGGAACATGTGATGGCCACCCAGTGCCTGCTGCAGCAAAAAATGAAAAATATGCTGGTATGTGTCAAAGGCCAGTTGCAGGCGGGTATCACCGCCAAGGATGTGGTGCTGGCGATCATTGGCGAGATCGGAACTGCAGGCGGTACGGGCTACGCCATTGAATTTGGTGGCGAAGTGGTGCGCGCCCTGAGTATGGAAGGGCGCATGACGATCTGCAATATGGCGATTGAAGCGGGCGCGCGCGCCGGCATGATCGCCGTGGATGAGACCACCGTGGAGTACGTCAAAGGCCGGCCCTTTGCACCCCGCGGTGCGCAGTGGGACCAGGCTGTGGTTGCATGGCGAGAATTGCACAGTGATCCCGATGCACATTTTGATCGAATTGTTGAATTGCGCGGTGCCGACATCAAGCCCCAGGTTACCTGGGGGACATCGCCGGAAATGGTCCTGCCGGTGGACGGAGTGATACCTGATCCTGCCCTGATGGACAATGCCGCGCAGCGCGAGGCCACTGAACGTGCCCTGCACTATATGGGGCTGACGGCGGGAATGTTGATTACCGACATCAAACTCGACACGGTCTTTATCGGCTCCTGCACCAACTCGCGGATAGAGGATCTGCGCGCCGCTGCAGCGGTGGTCAAAGGCAAGAAAATCGCCGCCACTGTGAAACGTGCGCTGGTGGTACCCGGTTCCGGGCAGATCAAGCAGCAGGCCGAGGCGGAAGGTCTGGACAAGATTTTTACTGCGGCGGGAATGGAGTGGCGCGAGCCCGGATGTTCCATGTGTCTGGCGATGAACTCGGACAAACTTGGGGCTGGAGAGCACTGTGCCTCTACCTCCAATCGCAACTTTGAAGGGCGTCAGGGTTTTGGTGGTCGGACACATCTGGTGAGCCCTGCCATGGCGGCAGCAGCAGCAGTGGCCGGGCACTTTGTCGATATACGGGACTGGTAGGAGTCAAGAACAATGAAAAGTTTTACTGTGTTACAGGGTATAGCAGCGCCTATGGATCGCGCCAACGTGGATACCGATCTGATCATCCCCAAGCAGTTTCTGAAATCGATCAAACGCAGCGGTTTTGGCCCCAACCTGTTTGATGAAGTGCGTTACCTGGACCAGGGCGAGCCGGGGCAGGACTGCAGTGGCCGCCCGCTTAATATGGATTTTCCTTTGAATCAGGCGCGTTACCAGGGTGCCGGCGTGCTGCTCGCCCGTGAAAACTTTGGCTGTGGCTCAAGTCGTGAGCACGCTCCCTGGGCACTGGAAGATTACGGATTGCGCTGCATCATTGCGCCGAGTTTCGCTGATATTTTCTACAACAACTGTTTCAAAAACGGGATTTTGCCCATCGTGCTTGACACGCAAGTGGTTGATCACCTGTTTGCCCAAATGTACGCCACCGAGGGCTATGAACTGAAGATCGATCTGGCGCGCCAGGTGGTGCAAACACCAGCGGGAGAGGAGATCAGTTTCGACGTGGATACGTTTCGCAAGCACTGCCTGCTCAACGGCCTGGACGATATCGCACTGACCCTCGAAAGTGCCGCCGCCATTCGCGCCTACGAGCAGCGCTGGCGCAAGCAATCGCCCTGGCTGTTCGACGTTATCAGGTAGTAGGTTGTGCAGGAAAACCCCAGTGAGGTGGTAGAGGGAGAGGCAGGATGAGTACTGAGTATGATGTAGCGGTAGTTGGCGCAACCGGGGCGGTGGGTGAAGCCATGATCAGTATTCTGGAAGAGCGCAATTTTCCGGTGCGCAAGCTGTATCCGCTGGCGAGCAGCCGTTCTGCGGGTAAAACTGTCCTGTTCAAGGGTAAGTCGGTGCGGGTAACTGACCTGGCGGAGTTTGATTTCAGCCAGGTGCAGATCGGCCTGTTTTCGGCCGGTGGCAGCATCTCGGAACAATTTGCGCCGATCGCGGCCGCTGCCGGCTGTGTCGTGATCGACAATACCTCGCATTTTCGGCAGGACGAAGACATCCCGCTAATCGTACCCGAAGTTAATATTGCTGCCCTGGCGGGCTACCGTGTGCGCAACATAATTGCCAACCCCAACTGCTCGACGATCCAGATGCTGGTCGCCCTAAAGCCTATATACGATGCGGTGGGAATTGCGCGCATCAACGTGGCGACCTACCAGGCCGTCTCCGGTACGGGCAAGGAGGCGATCGAGGAACTGGCGGCCCAGACCGCGAAACTGCTGAGTGGGCAAAACATTGTGTGTGAGGTTTATCCCAAGCAGATCGCATTTAATGTGCTGCCGCACATCGATACATTTCAGGACAATGGGTATACCCGCGAGGAAATGAAAATGGTGTGGGAGACCCGGAAAATCTTTGGTGATCCGACCATAGAGGTCAATCCGACCTGCGTCAGGGTGCCGGTATTTTTTGGGCATTCAGAAGCGGTGCATATTGAAACCGTGGATAAAATTACGGCACAGCAGGCGCGGTCATTGCTCGAAAAAGCGCCCGGTGTAACAGTGCTGGATGAGCGTGCAGACGGCGGCTACCCAACAGCGGTGACTGAGTCAGCGGGGGCAGACGCTGTCTTCGTAGGCAGGATTCGGGAGGATATCTCTCATCCGAGGGGCCTGAATATGTGGATTGTCGCAGACAATGTCAGGAAGGGAGCTGCCCTGAATAGTGTGCAAATTGCCGAGAGCTTGGTGTCAACCTACCTTGATTAATGCCTGTAATTCACTGATACTTGAGCCGTTATTCGGGTTGCTTCGAGTGTGTGAAAGCAATGGAAGTGCAACAACTGCCGAAGGGCAGAGCGCGTGCTGGTCGCAGCTGGATGTACCAGGGCGGCACCAGGGGCAGCCCGAATCTGTGGTCGATGTCTGGGGAGTCGACATTAAATTAGCGGGTACAATAATAAGGGGCGGGTATGGCTCGTAAGTTAGCTGCTATAGCGTTCTCGTTAGGATGTCTCCAAGCGGGATCAGTGCTCGCGCTCGGCCTCGGTGAAGTGCGGCTGGAATCCTTTCTCAATGAACCGCTAAAGGCCAGTGTCGATTTGCTCAATATGGGTGGTTTGCACGAGGACGAGATCAAGATTCGCCTGGCTACCACCGAGGATTTTGACAAGCTGGGCATCGAGCGCAACTTCTTTCTGACCAACATTATGTTTGATGTGGTCGCCGACGGCAGTGGCGGCGCGCGTATTGTTATCTCATCTGAAGAGCCCGTCCTGGAACCCTACCTGGACTTTATCGTTGAGGCGCGCTGGCCTTCTGGCCGCCTGATACGTGAATACACTGTCCTGGTAGATCCGCAGGTGTTCTCACAGGCCACACCGGTCGTTTCTGCCAGTCAGCGTGTAGAGGAAGTCGAAGGAATTCCTGCGCCAGCAAAAAAAAACGCGGAAGCAGCCGCTAGCGGAGCCTCGCAAAGCGAGGACGACGACACCATTGGAGCCTGGGGAGCTGATGCGGGTGTCAGCAGCGGAACTCGGGTAGACGTGCGTGATTCCGACCTGTCTCCCGGGGAGATGCCGCAACGGGGTTACAACGCGGCAACCGCAGGCACGCCTACACCGGGCAGCCGCTATATGATTAGCCGGGACCAGACCCTGTGGGACATTGCCAACCGGGCAAAACCCGCTGGTGCCTCCGTACACCAGACCATGTTGGATATCCAGCGCCTCAACCCGGACGCCTTCATCAATGGCAATATTAACAGGATCAAGGCGGGGTACATTATCTACCTCCCCAGCGCTGCCGATATCAGCTCGGGAGACACGTCTACAGCATTATCAGAGGTCAGCCAGCAAAACCAGGCATGGCGCGAGGGGCGCGATGGCGAGGCGGCAGTCGCCAGTCGCCCCAAACTTACGATTTCAGCTGAGTCCGACGATGTGGCGGATACCACGCCAGCCAACAAGGGCGCAGCTGGCAGCAGTGCACCTGCAGCGCCGGCGCAACAGTCATCGGGCGATGGCACTGTCGCAGCGGTAACCGATAAGCCCCCAGCTCCCGGCGGTGACACCGAAGCGCGGCTGGCCGCCCTGGAACAACAACTCCAGAGCCTGCAACGGATCGTCACTCTCAAGGACGACCAGATTGCTGCCTTGCAAACCGCGCTGGCGAATGCCGATGGCGCAGCCGCAGTGGATCCCAACGTGGCCCCCACTGCTGCTGTAGCTGAAGTAGCGCCAGTGTCCGTCGAGGAAGCTCCGGTTGCGACGACGGAACCTGCGCCGGCTGTTGCACCAAAGCAAGTCACCGATAGTACTTCTACAGATGAATCGGGCACTGCAAAGACCCCTGCTGCAGTAGTCCCCGAGGATACAAAACCGGCCAGCACAAAGCAGCCGCCCGGTGCTCCTGAGGCTGCATCCGGTAATGGGTGGACCAGCTATCTCCTGTATATTCTCGGAGCGTTGGTTCTGGCCGTAGGTGGCTTTGTGTTAGCAAAGCGCCGCAGCGTCGAAGACGAAGACGAAGACATAAATCCAGCGCGGCCAGCGGCGTCGAAAAAAGACGTGTTCTCAGAGGTACGCTTGCAGGAGCAGAGCCTCGTACTCGAGCCTGCCGCAGAAGTGGCCGAAGATTATAAGCCTGTTCCATCGCCCCGCAATAATCGTGGTTACGGTGAGCGTAAACACGATGAATATGCCTCCGATATCGATTCGGCAGATGCCCTGGCCGAAGCGGATATCTACATCGCCTATGGTCGCCATCAGCAGGCCATTGATCTGCTTAACAACGCTCTCGCCAATGAACCTGGCAATCCTGTATACCACCTTAAATTGATTGAGATTTACGCGGAGCGCAAAAATCGCGGTGCGGCTGCCGCGCAGATGGAGAAATTACAAGCCATTGGTGATCCTGAGAGCATTGCACGTGCTGAGTCCCTGGTGGCAGGTCTTGACGTGAGGGATGAGCCGGTAATACCAAAGGCTGGTGTCCGCAGGCCGGCAGGCAATGGTCCGGGTCTGCCACCCAATCCACTGGCGATGATGAACGACTCCAATGACACACTGGAGGCTGATTTCAGCAGGCTGGAGATCGAGGGAGCGGAACTGTCAGTAGATGATGAGGATCTGGATTTATCCAGCGACTTCGGCGCCGCAGATGCTGACCGTTTTGAAGACGAAGAACTGGTCATCGCCGCGGACAGCAATGGCTTGTCGACCAAGTTGGACCTGGCCCGTGCCTACCTGGATATGGGTGATGATGACGGTGCCCGACAGATCCTGGACGAAGTCGTCGCAGAGGGCTCCGACGAACTAAAAGCGGAGGCCCGCGCGCTGCTGCATCGCATTGGCGGATAGGCCGTTTTCAATAGAACCCATTCCTGCGGACACCCGAGTAGCCTGCCGTATCGAGTACGATGGTAGCCGGTACAACGGTTGGCAGTCACAACCGCACGCCGGTACAGCGACTATCCAGGACAAAGTGGAATACGCGCTGACAGAGATTGCCAGCGTCCCAGTCCGTGTACACTGTGCCGGACGCACCGATACCGGGGTTCATGCCTTTTCCCAGGTGATTCACTTCAACGCGCCCGTTGCGCGCAGCAGCAAGGCGTGGGTCGTCGGCGGCAACACCAACTTGCCACGTGATATTCGAATACACTGGGCTGTGCCGTCGGCCAGCGACTTCCACGCGCGCTTTTCCGCTCAGGCTCGACGCTATCGCTATGTGATCGCCAATACGCCCGTACGCTCAGCGTTGTTACAAGCGCAGGTCGCCTGGCACCGCCGCGAGCTTGACGCAGTGGCTATGCACTCAGCGGCGCAAGCTCTGATAGGCGAGCAGGATTTCAGCGCTTTTCGCGCTGCCTCCTGCCAGTCACGCACGCCCATGCGCAATGTGCAGTTCATTGAAGTAAGGCGTCGGGGTGAGCTGGTAATTCTGGAAATTCTCGCCAATGCGTTTCTGCACCATATGGTGAGGAATATCGCCGGAGCACTGCTGGCCGTGGGCGACGGGCGCAAGCCGCAGCGCTGGATCGCCGAGCTCCTGACTGGGCGTGATCGCCGTGTGGCAGCGGAAACAGCGCCCGCCGCTGGGCTGTATCTGGTCGATGTCGACTACCCAACCCATTTTTGCCTGCCCCCGACGCCCTATGGTCCGCTGTTACTCGGCACAAAGCCGTAATCTCTGCACGCCCCTGTAAAGACAGCATCGCGCGTGATCTGCTATGATGCGACCCTTATTTTTGCAGGTTCCCGACAGCCATGACCGCTACGCGTATCAAGATATGCGGCATTACCAGACTGGAGGATGCGCAGGCCGTAACCGCAAGTGGCGCTGATGCAATCGGTCTGGTCTTTTACGCCGACAGCCCCCGTGCTGTTACCACTGACCAGGCCGCCGACATCGCCGCAGTCGTACCACCGTTTATTAGTGTCGTGGCCTTGTTTGTCAATGAACCGGCTGCGAGTATCGAGCGTATTCTTAGCAGAGTACCCATTGATCTTATCCAGTTTCACGGGGACGAAGCCCCGGAATTTTGCCAGCAGTTTGGCCGTCCCTGGATCAAGGCACTGCGGGTAAGGCCCGGCCTGGATATCGCCAGTGCCTGCCGTCAATACCGCCGCGCACGGGGTGTACTTCTGGATAGCTGGCAGGAAGGTGTGCCCGGCGGCACTGGCCATACCTTTGACTGGCGCCTCGGCGCGGGTGATTTGTCCCTGCCGGTTGTACTGGCGGGAGGCTTGCACGAGGGCAATGTGGGCAACGCCATCAGGGCGCTGCGTCCGGGCGCAGTTGATGTCAGTGGTGGGGTAGAGAGTGCGCCGGGGGTAAAGGACGCGCTCAGGATACAGCGATTTATTGCGGCTGTTCGGGTCGCCGATCAACAGTTGGACGGATCAGCATATGGCAATTAGCACGAGCAAAACACAGTTCGCCTCGGCTCCGGATGAGCAGGGGCGGTTTGGCATTTACGGTGGCAAATTTGTCTCCGAGACCTTGATGGCCGCGCTGGCGGAACTGGAGGCGGTGTATCGAGAGCTGTCCGCAGATGCCAAGTTCCAGCAGGAGCTCGACGAGGATCTGCAGCATTATGTGGGTCGGCCCTCGCCATTGTACGAGGCCAGGCGCTGGTCGGATCGGATTGGCGGGGGGCGCATCTACCTCAAGCGCGAGGACCTGAATCACACCGGTGCCCACAAGATAAATAACACGGTTGGCCAGGCGCTGTTGGCCAAGCATATGGGTAAGAAGCGGGTAATTGCAGAGACCGGTGCGGGACAGCACGGTGTCGCCACTGCGACGATTGCCGCGCGCCTGGGCCTGGAGTGCCAGGTGTTCATGGGGGAGGAGGATATTCGGCGTCAGGCGCTAAATGTCTACCGCATGAAGTTGCTCGGTGCTCAAGTGACTGCAGTAACCTCGGGCTCGCGCACCTTGAAGGATGCCATGAACGAGGCCATGCGCGACTGGGTGACGAATGTCGATGACACGTTCTACATAATAGGTACTGTTGCCGGTCCTCACCCCTATCCCATGCTGGTGCGGGATTTCCAATGCGTCATAGGGCGCGAGGCGCGTGCACAGGCGCTGCATCAAACCGGGCGCCTGCCGGATGCACTGGTCGCTTGTGTCGGGGGCGGTTCCAATGCGATAGGCCTGTTCCACCCCTTTCTCGAAGACGAGACGGTTGCCATGTATGGGGTGGAGGCGGGCGGCCATGGTATTTCCACGAACCAGCATGCGGCCCCCCTGACAGCGGGTACGCCTGGCGTACTACACGGTACCAAGACCTATCTGATGCAGGACAGCGATGGCCAGATAATGCACACTCACTCCATCTCCGCTGGATTGGATTATCCCGGTGTGGGTCCTGAACACGCCTGGTTGAAGGATATCGGCAGGGTGAACTACGTGGTGGCGAATGATGACGAGGCCTTGCGGGCATTCCATATGCTGACCCGGGAGGAGGGTATCATGCCGGCACTCGAGAGCAGTCACGCGCTGGCTTACGCAGAAAATTTGGCGGCCGGTATGACACCGCAACAGACCATTATTGTGAATCTGTCGGGCCGTGGTGATAAAGACATTCACACAGTAGCCCAGCTCGCCGGTATCGAATTCTAACCGACCCCTTTGGAGAGAGCGCAGTGAGTCGCATTGCTGGACGTTTCCTGCAGTTGGCAGAACAGGGCCGCACCGCCCTGATCCCTTATATTGTCGCGGGAGATCCCGGACAGGATGTCACCGTGCCACTGATGCACCGGTTGGTCGACAGCGGAGCTGATATTATTGAACTCGGGGTGCCGTTTTCCGATCCGATGGCGGAAGGACCGGTGATTCAGCAGGGGCACGAGCGCGCGTTGGCGAACGGCACCTCCCTGACGGTAGTACTGGACATGGTGCGGGCCTTTCGGCAGTCCGACAGCACTACTCCGGTGCTGCTGATGGGCTACGCCAACCCCGTGATGCACATGGGCTATGCGGCATTTGCCGATGCGGCTGCGGCCGCTGGCCTGGACGCACTACTCACTGTCGACATTCCGCCGGAGGAGGTCGATGGCATCAATACCGAATTGCAGCGTGTGGGGATGGACAATATATTTCTAATCGCACCGACGACCCCCGAGGAGCGTATCGCACGCATAGCCGCCCGGGCCAGTGGCTTCATTTATTATGTGTCATTGAAGGGTGTCACAGGTGCAGGTCATCTGGACATTGGGGAGGTCACGCACCGACTCGACGCTATCCGCAGGTACAGTGATCTGCCTGTTGCTGTGGGTTTTGGAATCAAGGATGCCGATTCTGCCCGGGCGGTGGCGATGGTGGCGGATGGCGTGGTTATCGGTAGTGCACTGATCAACGCGATGGCGCAGGCGATAGAAGGTGGCGACGGCAAAAAGGGGGCAGTGAATGCCGCCTGCGAGTTGCTGGGCCACATACGCAAGGGGATCGACAGCGCGGCTTCCTAGTTGAGCCGCACCGCGTTTATAATGACGCCTTCTGTGGGGTGGTGAGGAATAGCATGAGCTGGATAGACAAAATTTTGCCGTCCGGTGTGCGCAGTGCAGCGGTAGTCAAGAGCTCCAGCAGTGTGCCGGAAGGCCTCTGGAAGAAGTGTGTCAAATGCGAAGCCGTGCTGTACCGACCCGACGTAGAACGCAATGAAGATGTCTGCCCCAAATGTGGCCATCACATGCGCGTCGGTGCGCGCAAGCGGCTGTCACGCTTTCTCGACAAATCCGGCGGCACTGAAATTCTGTCCGAAATCGAGCCCGTAGACCGCCTCAAGTTCAAGGATAAAAAGCGCTACCGGGACCGTTTAAGTACTGCGCAGAAGGCCACTGGCGAGAAAGATGCGTTGATTGCGATGCGCGGCACCCTGCAAGGCCTGCCGCTGATCGTGGTGGCGTTTGAGTTTGAATTTCACGGCGGATCCATGGGGTATGCGGTGGGCGAAAAATTCACTCGCGCCGCCCAACTGGCGCTGGCAGAAGGCATCCCTCTGGTATGCTTTTCGGCATCGGGCGGTGCGCGCATGCAGGAAGCCCTGATCTCCCTCATGCAGATGGCCAAGACCAGTGCGGTCATCGAGCGTATGAAACTTGCGGGTTTGCCTTACATCTCCGTGATGACCGACCCGATTTATGGCGGAGTATCTGCATCATTGGCATTGCTGGGTGATGTCAACATTGCTGAGCCGGATGCCCGGGCAGGATTCGCTGGTCCCAATATCATCGAACAGACCATTCGACAGAAACTCCCCAAAGGATTCCAGCGCAGTGAATTCCTGCTTGAACACGGTGCTATTGACATGATTGTGCCCCGCACCGAGATGCGCGACACGATTGCCCGGTTACTATCCAAGCTCACCAGCACCCCGCTAACGTCGATAGAAGATCAGACGCCTGACGAGCCCCAGGATAGCGACGAAGCACCGGTGGCGGTTGCGGCTGGAGATGAGTAAGGCGGCGCTGGCGCAGTGGTTGCAACGGCTGGGGACTCTTCACCCCAAGGAGATGGAACTTGGGTTGGAGCGTGTTGCGAAGGTCGCCAACAGGCTGCAACTATTGCCGGTGGCACAGCCTGTTGTTACTGTTGGCGGCACCAATGGGAAGGGGTCAACGGTGGCGGTGCTGGAGGCCCTGCTAGGCGAAGCCGGCTACTGCACAGGCGCGTTTACCTCCCCCCATTTATTGCACTTCAATGAAAGGATTCGGGTAGCTGCGGTTGATGCCGCCGATACAGAAATTGTCGACGCATTTACCGCCATTGATGAGGCCAGGGGCGAGGTCTCTCTTACGTATTTCGAATTCGCCACACTGGCTGCGCTGTATATTTTCAAAGTCCGGGCACCCGACATTATCGTGCTGGAGGTGGGTATGGGGGGGCGTCTGGACGCAGTGAACATTGTAGACCCTGCGGTTGCTGTGATTACCAGTATCGATCTGGATCACCAGCGCTGGCTCGGCGCGTCCCGCGGTGCAATCGCCCGTGAAAAGGCCGGGATACTGCGCCGGGGGAGACCAGTAGTGATTGCCGACCCCGATCCGCCACCTGAATTAGTGCGCTGTGTGACTGATGTGGCTGCCAGTCCTGCGCTATACCTGGGGCGTGAGTTTACCGTGACGGTTGCTCATGACCAGTGGCAGGCTGTCCTGCGGCAGGCCGACGGCGGTTCACGGTCTCTGGTGCCACAGACCTGCGGTGCGCTATTGCCCGCAAATATTTGCGCCGCGGTGCAGGCGGCACTGTTACTGGAAGTTGAGTTCAGTGATGATTGCTTATCCCGGGCCCTGGCCAACGCTGCGCCGGTGGGGCGTCGCCAGTCGCGGCAGATAGCGGGTCGAGAGTATGTGCTGGATGTTGCGCACAATCCTGCTGCAGTTTATAAACTACTTGAGTTTTTGAGTGTAACTCACTGTAAAGGTAAGACAATATGTATTTTTTCGATGATGGCGGACAAAGACATCCAGAGTATTGTTGAGGCCACAGCGGGCCATTTCGACGCCTGGTTCCTGGCGGACCAGCCGGACAACAAACGTGCTGCCAGGGCTGCAGACATTGCCGCATTGCTGGGTACGGCAGGAGAGACCATGATCAGTATCAGCAAAAACCTACGACTGGCATTCCGGCGCGCGCAAAGTGTCGCCACCGCAGGTGACAGACTGGTTGTGTTTGGGTCATTTTATACGGTGGCGGCGGTACTGCCGCTGCTTGATAAGGACACTACCAGGCATGGGGGCCCGTAAGTGAACGATATCCTTAAGCAACGTTTGGTTGGAGCACTCATCCTGGTGGCACTGGGAGTGGTTTTCTGGCCGATAATTTTCGTAGAGCCTGACGGGGAAAAGTCGGCGCAGCAGCACATCCCGCCCCCGCCGGAGGTGTCCACGGCAGAAATTGAAAGCCCGGACGAAGCGGGCCTTAGAGGATCACCTGAGCTCGCGGCAAATAGCAACGGTCTGGTCGAGGACTCTGCGGTGGTAAGCGCGCTTCCCGAGCGCGAGTCAGAGCACAGCGCAGCAGTCATACCGCCAGCGCCGGCCGATCCCACAACGCCCACAGCGCAGTCCGATACGACCCCTGCTGCAGGTAACGTACGTTCCGAGTCGCCACAGCGGCTGGCACTGGACACCGACGGGGTGCCAGTGGCATGGACTCTCCAGGTTGCCACCGTCAGTAGTGCTGAAAAGGCCGAGAACCTGCGCCGGCAACTGCTGGAGATGAAACAAGAAGTTTACGTCACTACGGTGCGCGCCGGCGACAGGAACCTGTACCGGGTCTCCATAGGCCCGAAATTTGAGCGAAAGGAATTGGAGAAACTGCAGGCTGGCATAAACACCAGGTTTGGCGTCACTTCGATAGTCGCGCGGTACCTACCCTGATGCACCGGATGGCGGGGTAAGCCAGGGTGGTGGATTGGGTACACTTCAATGCGGTGGATTGGACAATCATTACGGTCCTGAGCCTTTCTATACTGCTTAGTCTGTGGCGAGGATTTGTCCGCGAGGCAGTGTCATTGGCGGGCTGGATTGCCGCATTTTTTATCGCCAATATGTTTGTCGGTGCAATGGAAGTCGTTCTGACACAGTGGATATCCAATGTCACCGGTCGCTACGTCGCCGCCTTTGCCATACTGTTCGTCGCCACACTGGTGATGGCGAATGTGCTGGGTGCGTTGGGAAAACAGGTGGTTCGCGTGACCGGCCTGTCATTATTGGACCGGTTATTGGGTACCGCATTCGGATTCGCACGCGGTATCATCATTGTCTTGGTCACGGTGTATTTGCTCAAGCAGTTAGCACCGCCACAGAATCTTAAGTGGTTGGATCAAGCCCAGTTGATGCCACATGTTGACATGCTGGGGCAGTGGGTGGAGCTCTTGTTCTCAAGGTATAGCGCGGGGCAAAACCTGTTGATTTCAGGTTGACTTTTTCCTAGTGAGGTGGGTACTGCATGTGTGGCCTGGTTGGGTTAGTTGCGAAATCAGACGTCGCCCCGGAAATCTACGACGCCCTGACGGTGCTGCAGCACCGTGGACAGGATGCGGCGGGGATAGTGACCTGTGGCGGAGGCAAGTTCAGCCAGCGTAAGGGCGAAGGACTGGTGCGCGACGTTTTTCGACAAAATGACATGCAGCACCTCAGGGGACCGATGGGCATTGGCCACGTGCGCTACCCTACTGCAGGAAGTTCCGGCACCGCCGTGGCGCAACCCTTCTATGTCAACTCTCCCTATGGTATAGCCCTGGCGCATAATGGGAACCTGACCAACTGGGAGCAACTTACCCATGAGCTGTTCCGGGATGACCTGCGGCACTTAAATACAGACTCCGATTCGGAAGTGTTGCTCAATGTGTTCGCGCACGAGTTGCAGACCCTGGGAAAACTCAACCCCGCTGCAGACGATATTTTCACGGCAGTAGAGGCAGTGCACAGGCGCTGTCGTGGCGGTTACGCCGTGGTAGGGCTAATAGTAAATTATGGGGTGTTCGGGTTTCGAGACCCTTGGGGTATTCGTCCCCTGGTGATTGGCACGCGTAAGTCAGATACGGGCAGGGAGTACATGATCGCCTCCGAGAGTGTCGCACTGGATGTGCTGGGGTTCACTCTGCTGGATGACGTGGCTCCCGGGGAGGCTGTCTTCATTGATCAGGAAGGCCAGCTGCATCGGCGCCGCTGTGCACCGCACGCGCGCCTGCGTCCCTGCATTTTTGAGCACGTTTATTTTGCGCGCCCGGATTCGCTGATGGATGGTATCTCGATCTATAAAACACGGATGCGCCAGGGAGAAACGCTGGCCAAAAAAATTCGCAGGTTGCGGCCGGAACTGGACATCGATGTCATTATCCCCATCCCTGACACCAGTCGTATTGCGGCCCAATCCATGGCCTACGAATTGAATATCAAGTTTCGCGAAGGCCTGATGAAAAACCGCTACATCGGGCGCACATTTATTATGCCTGGCCAGAGTCACCGCAAGAAATCCGTGCGGCAAAAGCTCAACCCGGTACCGCTGGAGTTTTTTGGCAAGAACGTCATGTTGGTCGATGACTCGATTGTGCGTGGCACCACCTGTCGCCAGATCATAGAAATGGCCCGGGAGGCCGGTGCGGCCAACGTCTACTTTGCCTCGGCAGCCCCGCCCGTGCGCTATCCCAATGTGTATGGTATCGACATGCCATCGGCTTCTGAGCTGATAGCACACAACCGCAGTGTGGAAGATGTCTGTAAGTTGATCGGAGCAGACTGGCTGGTGTACCAGGATCTGGAAGACCTGATCCGCTGTTCGCGCGATGGCAACCCCCAGATTGAAGGATTCGATTGCTCGGTGTTCAATGGTGAATATATCACTGGTGATATCGATCAAATTTACCTTGATCGAGTGGCATTACTACGCAACGATGAGGCACAAAATGAACGACGGGTGGAATTACAGGCACAAGGCACGGCCGTCGGTCTTTGCAACGACGTCTAGGAATTATTCATGAGCGATCACGATGATCACGACCCGCTGGACGGCGCTCACCTCGATACGCTGGCGGTGCGCAGTGGTATCCACCGCACTCACGAGGGTGAGCATTCGGAGCCCATATTTGCCACGTCCAGTTATGTCTTTGACAATGCGGCCGAGGCGGCGGCGCGTTTTTCCGGGGAGTCTCCCGGCAATGTCTACTCGCGCTACACCAATCCCACGGTACGTGCGTTCGAGCAACGACTGGCGGCGCTTGAAGGCGCCGAGGCATGCGTCGCGACCGCCTCGGGCATGGCAGCCATACTGAGTACTTGTATGGCGTTGCTCAAAGCCGGTGACCATGTGGTGTGTTCACGGGATGTGTTTGGTACCACCGTTAATTTGTTCAGTAAATATCTGGCCAAATTTGGTGTAGAGGTCACCTTTGTACCGTTGCTGGATCTCGCCGCATGGCGCAGTGCTGTACGTGCCAATACTGCTCTGCTTTTTCTGGAGACACCGTCCAATCCCCTGTGTGAGATCGCTGACCTTTCGGCCATGTCCCAACTGGCCCGCGACACCGGCGCTATCCTGGTCGTGGACAACTGTTTCTGCACGCCCGCCCTACAGCTGCCCCTGTTGTTAGGTGCGGATATTGTCGTGCACTCAGCGACTAAATATCTGGATGGTCAGGGTCGCTGCGTGGGCGGAGCGGTATTGGGCCGTGCGCAGCATATGGATGAGGTAGTGACATTTTTACGGACTTGCGGTCCCACCATGAGTGCGTTCAACGCCTGGGTATTTCTTAAGGGTCTGGAGACACTGCGTCTGCGTATGGAGGCGCACAGCCGGGCGGCGCTGGAACTGGCCCAGTGGCTGCAGCAACAACCGGCGGTGGAGAGGGTCTACTACGCGGGTCTCAAGGATCACCCGGGGCACGCCCTGGCCGCGCGTCAGCAAACGGCGTATGGCGGGGTACTGTCATTTCGAGTCAGGGGCGGCCGGGAGCAGGCCTGGCAGTTCATCGACGCCACCAGACTGATGTCACTCACCGCCAACCTGGGTGACGCCAAGACTACTATTGTACACCCGGCAACGACGACCCACGGGCGGCTGAGTGCGCAACAGCGAGACCAGGCGGGCATCAGCGACAGTCTGATACGCATCGCAGTGGGTCTGGAACATGTCGACGATTTGAAAACGGATATGCTGCGCGGCTTCGCCGGAATTCGCTGAACAATAAAATAGTCGCTCGGGGCACCACCAATGCAGTTACAGGGTGTGATAGACGCAGCGGTCCAGGAGGTGGGACGTATCCTGTTGGGTAAGGAACCCCAGATCAGGCTGGCGCTGTGTTGCCTGTTCGCCCGGGGGCACCTGCTGATCGAAGACCTGCCGGGGATGGGTAAAACGACCTTGTCCCATGCCCTTGCCGCAGTGCTCGGTCTGTCCTGGAAACGGGTGCAGTTCACCAGCGACCTGTTGCCAGCGGATATTCTGGGGGTCTCGGTGTTTGACGCCAAGGACGCCAGCTTTAATTTTCACCCCGGCCCCATCTTCACCCAGTTGCTGCTGGCGGACGAAATCAACAGGTCGACCCCACGCACCCAGAGTGCGCTGCTGGAAGCCATGGCGGAAGGGCAGGTTACAGTAGAAGGAGAAACTCGACCCCTGCCGCAGCCGTTTTTTGTCATCGCTACCCAGAACCCTGTCCATCAATCCGGCACCTATCCGCTGCCCGAGTCGCAGTTGGACCGTTTTCTGATGCGCCTGGAATTGGGTTATCCCCATCCTCGCGCTGAGCGGGAAATGTTCGAGCGGCGGCACAGTGCCGCGCTGGAAATCAAGAACCCGCGCCAATGCATTAATATGGAGCAATTGGAGGGGATTCGCATTGCCGTCAGTAAGGTGCATGCCTCAGGCCATTTACTGGACTACCTGCAACGCCTGGTGGCTTATACGCGCCAGTCTCCCGAGTTTGCGGTCGGCCTGTCCCCGCGCGGCGCGCTGGCCCTGCTCGATTGCGCCAAGACCTGGGCGGCAATGCACAATAGAAGCCACGTTGTGCCAGAGGATGTGCAGTTGGTATTGCCCGCGGTGGCGGCCCATCGCCTGCTACCCAGCGGCGATTGCGCGGGCGATGGCGATGCGCTGGTGGATCTGCTGCTGCGCAAAGTGGATGTCATAGGACCCTGAGTGTAAGACTCAGTGGACAACGTCTATTCCAGTACTGAACAACATGGCAAGGGCATCCGGGCGCGATTGCGCGCACGGTTTCGCCAGTGGGTGAACCGGCGCATCCCACCGGCACGCGAAGTTACTCTGGATCAGCGCCGTATCTTCATATTTCCCAGCCGGGCCGGATTTTTCTTTGGCTGCTGTCTGTTGGTGATGCTGATAGCGGCGATCAATTTCGAGAACAACCTGAGTTACGGCCTGACCTTTCTGTTGGCAACCCTGTTCATTGTTGCAACCTTGCATACCTATGCCAATCTGTCCGGGTTGACCTTACGGGCGCTGCGGGCCGAACCTGCGTTTGCGGGGCAGCAGTCTGAATTTCACCTGATGATCGAGCGGAGTAAGCAGCGCGACCACTACGCGTTATATCTCAAGTGGCCCACCAGCAGCGAAACTCTGGTGAGTCTCGTTGTGGATGACAGCCTAAAAGTGCAACTGCATATGGCAGTCGATAAACGGGGCTGGTTCAGTCCGGGGCGACTGCTGCTGGAGTCCACCTATCCACTGGGCTTATTGCGCTGCTGGACCTGGATCGATCTGGATCTACACGCTCTCGTGTACCCGCGTCCGCTGGCCTCAGCCGAGCTGCCCGGTCTGGCGACGGACACCCCCGACGGTGCCGCAGCGATGGTCGCTGGCAATGACGATTTTTACGGGTTCCGCCAATACCGCAAGGGCGACTCACTGCGACAGGTCCACTGGAAGGGCCTGGCCAAGGGGCAGGGTGTGCTAACCAAGCAGTACACCGCTTACGCGGATCGCAGTGTGTGGCTGGACTGGAACCTGTTTCCTGGCTTGGGTACCGAGCAGCGCTTATCCCATCTGTGCTACTGGGTACTGGAGTTTGACCAGCGCAAGGAAGAGTACGGCCTGCGTGTGCCAGGCCTGGTGATAGAACCGTCCCTGGGCGAGAAGCACCGCGATTTGGTGCTGAAAGCGCTGGCCCTTTATGGCGTGGAGGGTCGACACCATTGAACATTTTGCAGCAGGTACCGCGCAATGCTCTGGTATGGATCATCATCTGTCTGTTTGCGCTGGTAGCACCGCACGCCGCCCGGCTACCGCTGTGGGTGCTGGCGGTATACGTGGTAGCCGTGGTCTGGCGGATGCAGGTGCACCGCGGGCGCTGGTCCTTTCCGGGCCGCTGGGTAAAAGTGGCACTGATCGTCAGCAGCTTTGTCGGAATTTACGCCAGCTACGGTTCCCTGGTCGGTCTGGAGCCCACGGTAGCCCTGTTGCTGACGGCCTTCGCTCTGAAGTTGATCGAACTTTCGCAGCGCAAGGATGCCTACGTCCTGCTGTTTTTGGGCTACTTTATCTGTATCACAGCATTCCTGTTTAGCCAGGATCTGTTGATCACGTTGTACCTGCTGGCCACCGTAGTCCTGGTCACCACTGCTTTGGTGGCCTTACACCGGCCGGGGGAGCATCAATTCAAGCGCGGCACGATACGCCTTGCCAGCATCATGTTGTTGCAGGCTATGCCACTGATGGTAGTTCTCTTCTTCGTGTTTCCGCGCTTTGGCCCGCTGTGGACGGTGCCGATAATGAGCCACACCGCCAAGACGGGTATGAGCGACTTCATGAAACCGGGGGATGTTGCCAGTCTCAGCCAGTCAGCCGATGTGGCCTTCAGGGTGAAATTCGACGGTGAGATTCCGGCCAAATCGGCACTGTACTGGCGCGGACTGGTGTTCAGTCGACTGGAGCAGGGTGTCTGGTCCGGGTTGGGGTATTACGATGTACCGATACAGGAACAACGCCCGCCGGCGGTGAACACTGTTGGTGACGCACTGCGCTACACCGTAATTGTAGAGCCAACCCAACAAAACTGGTTGTACGGTTTGCACTTCGCGCACTCCAATACCCCAGGGGTGATGCACACGTCAGACTACCGATTATTTTCGCCAGCACCACTGGAGACGGAGTTCAAGTACAGCGTTGCTACGTGGCAGAATATTGCGACAGATACGCAGCTGTCGGATTGGCGGCGCAAGACAGAAACGAAACTGCCGCCAGGCGGCAATCCCAGAACACGACAACTGGCGCTGGATCTCAGAGGGAATGCGAGCAACGACACAGACTATGTTGAACGGGTTCTCGACAATTTTCACCGGGAAGCCTTTGTCTACACCCTGCGGCCAGGCACACTGTCGGGACGAGACCCGATAGACCAGTTTATGTTCCAGTCCCGCCGCGGGTTTTGTGAACATTACGCCTCCGCCTTTGTGTTTATGATGCGCGCTGCAGGCGTACCCGCCAGGGTAGTGGCCGGCTACCAGGGTGGCGAGATAAACCCGGTAAACAAGACGGTGATTGTGCATCAGTTCGATGCTCACGCCTGGGCTGAAGTGTGGATCGCAAACAAAGGTTGGGTACGGGTTGATCCTACTTCCGCTGTATCTCCGCAGCGTATTGAGTTGGGTTTGGAGGAGGCGATGGCAGCTGAGGGTAGCTTTCTGGCCACAGAGCCCCTGTCCCCCCTGCGCTACCGCAGTATTCCCCTGCTCAACCTGCTGCGCTTGCGCTATGACGCTTTGACTTATCGCTGGCAGAGCTGGGTTGTGGGTTTCGACCGCGATCAACAGTTCGATCTGCTGCACAGTTTTTTTGGCGAAATCAACGTGCGATCATTTGCCACACTTTTGCTGGGTAGCTGGGCACTCGTGCTGCTACCGGTGGCAATTTCTCTATTCTACAAGCGTGATACTTTCCCGGTAAGCCCGCTGGACAAACACTATCGAAAGTTTTGTGATCGCATGACGCGAATCGGGCTGGTGCGGGAGCCAGGGGAGACACCTGGCCAATTTGCACTGCGGGCGAAGGAGGCCGTGCCCGGCTGCGCGGATCAGCTGTGGCGGATTACCGCCCTGTATAACGAGCTGGCCTATGCCGGCGCCACATCATCCAAAGGCAGTAGCGCACAGATGCTGGAGCGCGCTGTTGCCAGTTTCAAGCCAGAGCGACGCCGGGAGCCCATGGAGAAAACCGTCAGTTAGTAAATATCCCAAGGCAAAGCCGGGGGCTTTAGTGTGTGAGCCGCTCAAAGCGGCGATCACAGCGCCTTACAGCGCGCCTTGAGCCCCCTGAAGGGGGCGTTTCATTACAACCCATTGTACCTGATCTATGCTTCGATGAGGCACGATTAGAGGCTGCGTTGCGGCGCGTGGCAGTGCGCATGCCCCGCTTGCTCAAACGGCTAAGACATTCGCCGCGGAGCATGCTCACTGCCACTCGCCTTGCAGCATGCGAACATCACACACATTAAGTTCACTCCG
>Ga0163144_10002178_pt1 | contig 45743 bp, 48 predicted proteins | sample OliLak19BULKMAT1_FD_123175 | JGI IMG/M metagenome (GOLD analysis project Ga0163144, IMG submission 123175) | Freshwater microbial mat bacterial communities from Lake Vanda, McMurdo Dry Valleys, Antarctica - Oligotrophic Lake LV.19.BULKMAT1 | ecosystem: Environmental > Aquatic > Freshwater >... | reverse complement strand
TGCCAGGGGATAGGTCTTCACCGCAGCCCATTGTGAAATCGCCTCGCTGCAATCATTGCACTTAGGCGCCGTTTTGAACCAAAAATAGCCAAAAATGCCAGCGAACTGCGAAAGTCGGGCTAGGCAGACCCTCAATAAACAGGCGCTTTCCAAGTTCCACCTCACCAATTTCTTTTCCGGCCTCCGGCAAGGATGCCAGATCTCGAACCAGGTCCGCTTCCGCGATCTCAAGCCCCTGCACCCAAGCTCTGACTGACTCGACGTTTACCGCAGCGAAAGTGCATACTTGGCCGCCAAGGGTCTTGACAGGGAAGCTGTTTGCGGTGTTCGGAAACCAGCGGACGCGGCGGGTGTGTTGAAGATCCCAGCCATCCACATCGGCAAAGGCATCGCAGTATTTTTGCAGTTGTGGCCTTTGCGTCGCCTTTCTCATAAAGGACGTTATGGTGAGTTCAAGATTACTGTGAGACTTTCTGCTTCAATTGGATACGACGTTCAGTCTTAGATTCTAGCGGGAGCACATCCATGGCCGTCAGGCAGCCTCAATATTCACTATGAGCTTTTTACCGACGGCTGCCAGCGCATCCTCAACGGCATCCAAGCGCGAGGCGTGCCGGAAATCGAGCAGCCGGTCCACTTGGGGCGGATGCACTCCCAAACGTTTCGTTAGCATCGCCTTGGTTACCCGCTTCTCGCGCATCGCCTCATGAAGCAAAATTTTTGCCGATTCAAGGCCCCGTAGCGTAATCGGATGGCCGGCGGTGAACTTCACCACCGGCAACGGTTTGCGGGACTCCACGTACATCTCCAGCGCCGTCGTCAGCGCATCCCGCGCCCTTGCCTTGGCATCCGCCTCGTTCACGCCATATGTGATCGCCCCCGGAAGATCCGGAAAGCGCACCAATACCGTGCCCTCGTCATTTTCAAATGTTGCAAAATAGGTCATAACGTTGCCCTAGTCCAATCCCAGATCTTTCTTGATTCCCTGAACCAAACCAGTTTTGAGTTCCTTGCTCGCGCCGTGCATCGGCAGGATCGACATCCGCTTACCGCGATAGACTTTAAGGTGCCCACCCTTGCCCGGAGCGAAGGTGCAGCCTTAGGATTGCAGCCACCTCTTAAACTCGCTTGCCTTCACGAATCAATCCTACCAGACATGCAACATATATGTTGCCTCTCTCCCCGGTAAGGCTCTCCCCTTTTGAAAGTTGTAGATTTAATCTGGCGGCGGAGAAAACCGTCAAGAAATTGAGGACAATCGAAGAAACGGGCCGGGACGGCCGGGAGCCTGCCGGACCACTCGCACAATCCAGTGCTCCCACGTGAATCCTGGGTTGGCCACACCATGGAAGCAAGTTCTGAGTGCACTGAAATACTGCGTTGAGCTAAGCCGCAAACGACTCTCCGGTTTTATGGGGATTGGAACTCGACTTGACCTCTAGCTCGTTCTCATCACCCCGACGGGGGCGAATCCAATCATCGTTCACGGGTTTTTTAAAGATTTTTGAGGCCCATCCATTCGTCTGATTCCATTCCACTTAACTCTCTCGGCCCAGCGACCCTCAAGAACGATTTCGTTCGACCCCATGCTAGCTTCTTCACCGGAGTAACCCATATGAACAACGAACAAGACACCATCGAAAACACACAGAAGAAAACAATGTCCCCAGCAGCCATAGCGGCGAACCGCGCCAATGCGCTCAAGTCCACAGGACCACGCACGCCCTCCGGCAAACTCAAAGCAGCGTCCAATTCCCTCAAACACGGCCTCTATTCTTTGCGGAACTTCGACAACTTCATTCACGACCATGACATCGCCCTCGATGTAGCCGTCAATTTCATAGAACAATTCAATCCCGTCACGCCCACTGAAGTCACCCTGGTACACCAGTTGATCCATATGCAAATTCGCTTCCTGCAAATGGAATACCTTTACGGCCAGACCATGCGTGCCCGTGTAGATGACATCCTGGCAAAACCAGCCAACCTTCTACCCTCAATCCTTCGAGAGTTAGACCGCCTTCCCACTCGAATCCAGCGCACCATCAAACAACTGCGGCTGGAAATCGCCCAGCGCGAATCTACTACCGGAGAAAATGTCGAAATCGAACCCATTCCGGATCCACCAAAACTTCCCGGGCGGCCCGAAAGCGAGGTATATGAGGAAGACAATTCTGAAGCCAGCAATGAAAAAATCGACGGAACGAAGCCAAGTCCCAGCTACTATCTCGCCCAACAACTAGTCAAGGATTTCACGGAAACCTTGAATGCCAAGCATGGACCCGCCGTCTGCGCACCGCCCCTAGACGAAAAATGCTAAAACGAACCCAACCCGCAATGATACCCTCGATAAATCAAGCGTCCAACGACGCTCAAGGAGTCCCATCCCCGTGAAGTGGTTTGACTACATCGCCCCCACTACGCTCGCCTCGACGCTGGTCCATCTCGACAGCCATCCCGGCGCTTACCTGCTCGCCGGAGGCACAGACCTCCTCGTCCAACTTCGCGCTGGCCGCAAGCAGACCGACCTTGTCCTCGACATCAAGAATGTCCCCGAACTGAACGAACTTTCCTTCAACGAAGCCACCGGCCTCACACTTGGCGCAGCCGTCTGCTGCGCCGCGATCCACGACCATCCAGCCGTCCACAAACACTACCCCTCCTTGGCCGAACTCAGCTCCATCATCGGCGGCACACAGATCCAGGGCCGCGCCTCACTCGGTGGCAATCTCTGCAACGCCTCCCCTAGCGCCGATTCGATCCCGCTGCTGATCGCCCTTGGTGCAACCTGCCGCGTCGGCAGCTCAAAAGGCGAACGCGACATCCCGGTCGAGGACTTCTGCATCGCCCCTGGCAAGAACGCACTCCAGCCCGGCGAACTCCTCATCTCCATCCACTTCCCCGCCCCAACAAAATCCTCCGGCGCGCACTACCTCCGCTTCATCCCGCGCAACGAAATGGACATCGCCGTTGCCGGTGTCGGCGCGAGCGTTGTGCTGCACAACGGTGCGTTCAAAGAGGCCCGCATCGCACTCGCCTCGGTCGCCCCCACTCCTCTCTACGTCCGCGCCGCCGGTGATTCCCTCAAAGGGAAACCCGTCAACGCAGAATCCATCGAAGCTGCCGCAAACATTGCCAGCGCCGCCGCCCAACCCATCTCCGACATGCGCGGCACAGCCGAATACCGCCGCCACCTCTGCGCCGTCCTCACCCGCCGTGCCCTACAGGCGGCCATCAAGCAAGCCCAGGAGCTCCAATAACCATGCCCTCCAAAACTCACGTTCAAACCACCATCAACGGCGAGCCAAGAGACTTCCTCTGCGAACCGCGTCAGAGCCTGCTCGAAGTGCTCCGTGACACCCTCAACATGACCGGCACCAAAGAAGGCTGCAACGATGGCAACTGCGGCTCATGCACCATCACCCTCAACGGCCGTCTGGTCAATTCCTGCCTCGTCCTCGGCGTCGAAGCCGAAGCCAGCCAGATCACCACCATCGAAGGCATCGCCCAGGGCAATCAGCTCCACCCGATCCAGAAAGCCTTCCTTGAAAACGCCGCCCTCCAGTGCGGCATCTGCACTCCCGGCTTCATCGTAGCCACCAAAACCCTGCTCGAAAAGGAGCCGCACCCCACTGAGGAACGCATCCGCTTCTTCCTTTCGAACAACCTCTGCCGCTGCACCGGCTACGACAAAATCATCAAGGCCGTTCAGCAAGCTGCCAAGGAGATGAGCGCATGAGCGAGAAATATTCCGTAATCGGCACCCGCCCCATCCGCCACGACGGCGCGGACAAAGTCACCGGTCGGGCTCTTTACGGCGCCGACTTCCAGATGGCCGGTCTCCTGCGCGGCTTCATCCTCCGCAGCCCTCACGCCCACGCCCGCATCCAGCGCATCGACACCTCAAAAGCAGAAGCCTTCCCCGGCGTCCACGCCGTCATCACCACCAAGGACTTCCCACAGGTCGACGGAACCAAAATGGTCGACCTCGGCGAAGGCCTTATGCCGCTTGCTTACGCAAGGGGCAACGTCCTTGCCGGCGATAAGGTCCTCTACCGTGGACACGCCGTAGCCGCCGTGGCCGCCATCAACGCTCACGTTGCCGAAGAAGCCGCCGCCCTGATCGAGGTCGAATACGAAGTCCTCCCCTGCGTCCTCACCGCACCGGAAGCGATGCAGCCCAATGCCCCCATCCTGCACGCAGACCTCACCACCAAAGAGCTCGGCGAGAACACCGGCAAGGTCTCGAACATTGCCGACCACATCCGCTTTTCGATCGGCGACACCAACGCCGGCTTCGAGGCAGCCGACCTCATCGTGGAACGCGAATTCAACACCGCCACTGTCCACCAGGGCTACATCGAACCCCATAACGCCACGGCACTATGGAACACCGATGGCCGCATCAGTATCTGGTGCAGCACCCAGGGCTCCTTCGTTGTCCGCGACGCCACCGCCGGCATCCTCGACATCCCTGTCTCTCAAATCAAAGTCACCCCGATGGAAATCGGCGGCGGCTTCGGCGGCAAGATCCCTGTCTATCTCGAACCGGTTGCTGCCCTGCTGTCCAAGAAAACCGGCCGCCCCGTCAAGATCCTGATGCCGCGCCAGGCTGTCTTTGAGGCCACGGGCCCCACGCCCGGCTCTTACATGAAGGTCAAAATCGGCGCAAAGAAAGACGGCACAATCACCGCCGCCCAGGCCTACCTCGCCTTCGAAGCGGGCGCTTACCCTGGCGCCATGGTAGTGCCCGGCGCCATGACCGTATTTGCAGCTTACGACCTGGCCAATGTACTCATCGACGGCTACGACGTTGTAGTCAACAAACCCAGCACTGCCGCTTACCGCGCCCCCGGCGCGCCAAACGCTGCCTTCGCCACCGAGTCGGTCATCGATGAGCTCGCCGAAAAACTCAACCTCGACCCCATCGACCTCCGCCTCAAGAACGCCGCCAAAGAAGGCACCCGCCGCGCGGACGGTCCCAAGTTCCCCCGGATCGGCTGCATCGAAGTGCTCGAAGCAATGAAGAATTCCGAGCACTATCGATCCACGCTCACTGGCCCCAACCGAGGCCGCGGAGTCGCCCTCGGCTTCTGGTTCAATATCGGCTTCCCCTCCAGTTGCACGCTCAACGTCACCGCCGACGGCACCGTCAACCTGATCGAAGGATCCACCGACATCGGAGGCTCCCGCACCTCCATCGCCATGCAGGCCGCCGAAGTCCTTGGCCTCAAAGCCGAAGACATTCACCCCTCCATCGTCGATACCGATTCCATCGGCTTCACTGCCGTAACCGGCGGCAGCCGCACGACCTTCGCCACCGGCTGGGCCGCCTACGAAGCCGCTCAAGACGTCGTCCGTCAAATGAAGGAACGCGCCGCCAAACTGTGGGAGGTCTCACCCGATTCCGTCACAGCAGAAAAAGGCCTCTACAAATCGAACGGCCACTCCATCGGCTTTAAAGACCTCGCTGCCCGCATCGCCGAAACCGGCGGCCCTATTGTCGGCCGCGCCGCTGTCGATCCGCGCGGCGCTGGAGGCTCCTTCGCCGGCGCCATTGTCGATGTCGAAATCGACCCTGAAACCGGCAAGACTACCATCCTCCGCTTCACCTCCGTACAGGACGCCGGACGCGCCATCCATCCCGCCTATGTCGAAGGCCAGATGCAGGGGGGCTCGGTCCAGGGCATCGGCTGGGCGCTCAACGAAGAGTACTTTATGAGCAACGACGGCCGGATGATGAACTCCAGCTTCCTCGACTACCGCATGCCTACCGCCCTTGACGTTCCGATGATTGAAACCATCATCGTCGAGGTGCCCAACCCCGGACATCCGTTCGGAGTCCGCGGCGTCGGTGAGGCCAACATCATCCCACCCCAGGCTGCGATCGCCAACGCGATCACCCGCGCCATCGGTACCCGACTTACCCGCTTGCCAATGAATCCCCCGGCCATCATGGAGGCGATCTGGTGCCAAAAGTCTTCATCCCCACACTCTTGAGACATCTGACGGACGGTCAGGCCGAACTCGAACTCGAGGGTTCGACCGTCCGCCAGATCATCGCTGGCCTTGAGTTTCAATATCCGGGCTTCACCGAACGCCTCATTGACAACGGTCGCCTCCGCCCCAACGTCGCCATCGCCATCGACAATGAAATCACTCCCCTCGGTTTGATGGAATCTGTCTCCCCCACCAGCGAAATCCACTTCCTCACGGCCATCCGCGGTGGCTAGGCCGATGGTTGTTGGGAATTCATGTCGTTGTGGGTTTGTTCCTGGAGTTTTTGTGGTTCAGACGAATTTGGATTTGTTTCGTCTGGATTAGCGATGGGTTCGATTGGAGCTGGTGGATTGGGGTCTGGCGGATATTGGCTGAGGATGCGACCGGCGAAGAGGTCGAAGAGGATTTTCGGGTTGATGCCGTTTTTGTTTGGGTTCGTTTTGCGCGGCGGTCTGGGCGACCAGATCGGGATGGTCACTAAACGCGTGACCGCTAAAAATTAGTAAGGTAAATTTTGAACATGGACTCCTCTCAACAGCAACGCGAAATTGACTTCCACAATGAGTGGGCGAATTCAACATCCTTGGATAAGGTTCGCGTGGCGGAGCTATTCGAATCTCCCGTCGCAATGGAGAACCGATGGATCCTTCATTGCATGGGCGATCTAAAGGGCAAGAAATTACTTGATATCGGCGCAGGTCTTGGCGAATCCAGCGTGTATTTCGCTCTCCAAGGAGCACAGGTAACTTGTACGGATATTTCGCCCGGGATGGTCGAACTCGCGCAACGCCTTGCGCTGCACCACGGAACGACGATCGAAGGAATCGTAACCCCTGGTGAGACAATCGAGGCGGCTGACGGTCAGTTTGACATCGTCTATATCGCTAATACTATTCACCACGTAAGCAGCAAGGAAAAGTTGTTCTCCGAGATCCACAGGGTTCTGAAGCCAAACGGCCGCTTTTTCTCGATCGATCCGCTAGCCTACAATCCCGTCATTAACGTTTATCGGAACATGGCGACGGAGGTGCGCACCGAGGACGAAGCGCCGCTATCGTTAGCCGATTTGGATTTGGTTAAACGGCATTTCCGCAATGTTCAACACCGCGAATTTTGGATCGCCACCTTGTTGCTCTTTCTGAAGTATTACCTCATTGACCGGGTCCATCCAAACCAAGAACGCTATTGGAAACGCATCTTTGAAGAGACCACTACTTCACTCGCCTGGTGGCTGCCTATCAGGAGTCTCGATTCAGTTTTGACCCGAATTCCTTTGGTTAAACTCCTGGCCTGGAATATTGTCATGTGGGGTGAAAAGTAACCTCGCCCTCTTACCGGCGGAGTAATATTTGAGAATATCCATGCGCCAGAGCGGCGACTCCGTTTGGAGAACAAACCGCTCCTTCAACGATTCCTCGTACATTCCGTACAAACCCTGAAATTGCCCCAATGGGAGCGCTGGCCGCTTAGGCACCATCACGACTTCCATATTTCCAAATTGGTAAGAAGCGGCGGGGGCGGGCGGAATTTTGCATCCAGCACTTAGCCGTAAGCCGCAGCCGAAATTCACCCTTGGGGCGGGGGTACCAATAGAGCATGAGGAAAGGGATTGACCATTTCGATGGTCAAAACCCGCTCATTGCCATCGTTATGGTCACGCAGCATTTTAGCTCCTGAATTAAGATATTCCGCGAAGAGTTTTCCGTTGGCTGTCGCCTATTCGGGATTGTCTTAGAAGACTAAGTGCCGCCAGTGGGAGTGCGTAAATGCAAGTGAGGTTTCCGATTAACCAGAGCGAGCTTTCCGAATGGCGGCCTAGCCCACCGAGCTAAGACATTTTGGTTTTCTGACTTCCCACCCAGCGGGAACTGCCTGAACTCCGCAAAGATCCCGGTTAGCATTTCCCCCCATCGCAGTCGCCGCCCCAACTGCTCCGCAGGCTTGAATGCAACACCTCCAAATGTCTCGAGCTTTTAGGGGGCCGCTTTCGGTGTACGAACGGGCCTCATCCCGACCAGCATCCATCAGTTCGCCGAAGCCCGCGCAATCCTAACTGCCGGATCCACCTTCATATCGCTGTTCGAAATTTGACGGAATTATCGCTGTCCGCAGCTAGAATGGAATCCTGCGCCGGCACACCTCTATGACTCCCGTACTCGTACATCGGCAATCCTCCGTGAAGGAAATCATTCACGATTACCGCAGTGGCTGGCTTGTTGTTCCCGAGTTCCAGCGCGAATATGTCTGGAAGCCCTCTCGAGCTCCACAACTGATTGACTCGCTTTACCACCAGTTTCCAATCTCGTCCTTATTGGTGTGGGAAAGCGCGGAGCGGGTCGAGGTCCGGCGCGTTGCTCCGGCTAAGGCCGGTGGAGGCTCCCTCGGTTGGTTGATCGATGGTCAGCAGCGGGTCATCACACTGGCTCGGACACTCGCCGGGGACGAGGAGGGCATTGACGTTGTTTTCAACACCGAAAATGAAGAGTTTCTCCGTGGCAGTGAAGCCTCCCGCGCAGACGAGAAGCTGGTTCGCGTAGCCGATGTCTGGGATGACGACTGGTACCGGCGCTACCGGCGCAATCTACCCGACGACATCGGCGGGAGGAATGTCGAAAGTCGATTGGAAAGATTAAGAGGGGTGCTGGAATACAAAGTCCCGATCGTGCGGATGATCGGTTATGACTTCCAGGACGCGCTCAAGGCGTTTCAGAGAATCAACACGCTTGGGGTCAAGTTACGATCTGAGGATCTTCAGATCGCTCAAATTGCGGAAACGCACTCCGGGTTCATTAGAAAGCAACTGATTCCGTTCATTAGTAACTTGCACCGGCAAGGTTTTGATCGAATTACAGCCACGCAGGTATTCAGATCCTGTGAGTTTATCGCCCTTGCGGACGGGCGGCGGCGAATGCCGATCCATGAACTGCGAGCCAAAGATCTGGAGCAGGCTTGGAAGCGTACCCAAGAGGCTGTAGAAGACGCTCTCAGTCTCTGTGCCAGTGAGCTGGGTATTGCCGACATGTCGATCTTGTGGTCAGGCAATCTCTTGATCCCGGTGATTGCGCTATGCAGTGCGCTCGGCGCGCGGGAACGCAATGACCGCGAGATCGCTGGATGGATCGCCTGCGCAGCCCTCTCCCGTCGCTATAGCGCTGCCAGCGGCACAGTTTTGGAACAAGACTTGAAGGCGTGCCGGAATGCGGATCCGATTGGGTCGCTGCTGTCGAACCTGCGTCAAAGTCGTCCTTCATTGAAGGCGGCGCCTGCTGATTTCAATGGCCCCCTCGCGGACAAGAGTGGACTTCTGTCGTTGTGGATTGCTTGTAGGCAACTTGGCGCATCGGACATGATCGCGGCGCACCAATACATCTTGCCGCGCGCTGCTTTTCCGCACGGAGCAGAGAGGCAGCGAGCGGACAATCTAGCGAACGTTATGTTTGTCACGAAGAATTCCAAACAAACGGCTGGCAAGAACGCGTCTTATCTGGAGCGCATCGCTCCGGCGGAGTTAAAGGGCCAAGGAATTCCAGCAACCAGTGACTTGTGGAATGTTGCCAAGGCTGAAGCGGTCTGGACCCAGCGCAGAACCATCCTGGCCTCTGCGCTGAATGATTTCCTGGGAGCGTCGCTGGCGAATCGACGACTTTAGACCCTTGAGGTCAGACTATCAGGACAACTCATTGACCAGCCCTGCTGAGCTGATGGAAGTTGGAAACATGTTCAAACACCATAAAGGAATGACGGTTAGCGCTGTGGGGCCAGACGAGTCATTCCTGGCGCGGTTTGCTTAATTGGTCGGGAGCAAGGTCTTGAAGTGCTCCGTGCCTGATGCGCAAGATCCAAACTGTCTGGCCGGCTTCCTCAACATCGTAGAGAATGCGATAAGCGTGTTTGCGATTCCCACAGAGAAGGCATCGGATCTCCCGCTTCGCCTCAGCCGCTTCACGAGCCAAGGGGCACCGATGGGGAAGTTGATCAAGAGAATACAGGCAGTCAACGAGTTTTTCGCCCTCTGATCGGGGCTCGCTCAGCGATCCAATCGTAGATCTGGTTTGCGTCGGCCTTGGCTGTCTCAGCGAGAATGACTTGGTAAGCCACGTTTTTTTCGGAACTCTTTTTCAAACTGCCTCAGGGGCGTTACACGACCGGCTTCGACTTCTGCGAGACCGCGCTTGATGCCTTCGAGCGCTTCCAGTTCGTCCACGCGGTCTAGCAGCTTTTGATAGGACAGCGCATCCTGAACAACGAGATCTGCCTTGCCGTTGATCGTGAGAACGAGCGGGTGCCCGCTTCCGCGCATCTGCTCCAGGAACTCGCTGGTGTTGCGCTTGAAGTCTTGCGAGTAAGTAGCAATCTGCACCTCCTTGGCATGCAAGATCGAGATTCAACGTAGGCCAAGACGTCAGATGAGGAGAATCTCAGCTTCTGCAATGTTGAGAGCTTCAAACTCGCTGAAATGGCGCTTGCCGACGCCCGCTTACATCAGCTTGTCTAGTGTAATAGGCAAACTTTGAATACGCTTACCGGTGGCATTGTAGATCGCATTCGCAATCGCGGCGGCGACTCCGGTAATGCCGATCTCCCCGATGCCGCGCGCACCGAGTGGGGTGTGAGGATCGGGAATTCCACAAAAATGTATGTCGATATGGGGCACATCCAGATGCACCGGCACGTGATATTCGGCAAGGGATGGATTCATGATCCGTCCGCTACGCTCGTCAAATAGCACTTCTTCGGTCAGCGCCATTCCAATCCCCATAACGATGCCTCCCTGAAGCTGGCTGGTAGCTGTCTTCGGGTTCAAAATGGTTCCGCAGTCGAAGGCGCCAACCCAGCGGGAGACCCGCGTCTCACCAGTTGAGTCATTCACACGTACCTCGCAGAACTGGGCGCCGTAGGAAGCCATGGAGTATTTCAATGTTTCGACTGGAAGTGAGGAAGTGGCCTCTGCCTCAAGAAATGGCAAGTCAGCTTTGCGCAGGATTTCGGCAATGGTGACTCCACGGGAAGTATCGGACGCAAGGTAAAGCCCACTATTGAGGGCCAGCAGGTCTTCGTATTTTGCCGCCTTCAGCACCGATTCCGAATCTCGTTGCTCCAGCTTCAAAAGTTCACGCTGCAGCTTCTCAATCGCCGATCGCACCGCAGCTAAAATACTCAGGGTCTGACAGGATCCCCCGGCCATCGGGGAAGAGGGCAGGCTCGAATCGCCATATTGGAATTCGACATGGGGCAAGGGCAATCCAAGGCGATCCGCGGCATGCTGCAGTTGTGTCGTCGCCACTCCCATCCCCATCTCGTTTGCCGCCACAAAAACTTTCGCCCTGCCATCGGATTCAACGCGCACCCTGGCGCTTCCTGGAATTCGAATCGCAGGGTAATACGCCGTAGCAACTCCCTGTCCGATCAGCCAGGATCCGTCGCGCTGACTGCATGGCACAGGATTTCTGGATTTCCACTCAAAGGCGGAGGCGCCCAGCGAGTAGGCTTCGATGAGGCGCCGGCTGGAAAACTCGGTGCCTTTTGTTGGATCGCGATTGGGCTCGTTATTGCGACGAAGATCAACCGGGTCCATCTGCAATTCGATCGCGAGCTCATCCAGGGCGGATTCAAGTGCAAAAGTTCCAATGGACTCACCCGGCGCACGCATCCAAGTGTTGGCAACCATGTCCAGGTCTACGACATGTTGTGAAAGGTGAATTGCATCCGCAGTATAGAGATGGCGCGCGGGAAACGTACATTGTTCCGCATATCGCGCATGCGATGGGGTGACGGTGATACAGCCTTGTATCAATGAAGTTAAATGCCCGTCTCGTGTCGCGCCGAGCGCTACGCGCTGCTCAGCGATTGTCCTTCCACCCACGGTTCGAAATACTCCCTCGCGGCTTAGTGCGAGCTTGACTGGACGTTGGACTATCTTAGCCGCCGCAACCGCAAGAACCGTGTTCCACCAGAATCCTGCCTTGCCTCCAAAACCACCGCCGACAAAAGGGGCGATGACTCGAATGCTGTCTGGATCGATTCCAAAAACCTGCGCGAGAGATAGTTTGTATCCAGACACATGCTGCGTTGAATCCAACACCGTAAGTTTGCCCTCATCCCAGAGCGCAATGGAAGCGTGGGGCTCAAGGGCGCAATGGCTGTAATAGGGCGATTTGTAGATTGCATCGATGCGGACTGCCGCGGTTGCCAAATTCAATTCGGCATCACCAATCTTGACCTCAGGAGGTTCCCCCAGGATGTCTTTCGGCATCGTCGCCTTGGCCTTGCCTGATTCAAAAGATGATGCTGGCGACTCAACTTCATACTGAGCGCGAACGAGGCTCGCAGCCTCTTGAGCCTGTTCATGCGTTTCGGCAATTACAAGCGCAATCACTTGTCCGTTCCAATAGACCCGGTTGTCTTGAAAAATCGGCAGATTACTGGCCGCAAACTTATCTGGCTTCAACAAGCTAAAGAGCGATGGAGGCTTGAGGCGAGGCATATCCTCGGGCGTAATCACAGCGATCACGCCAGGATGGGCCTTGGCAGCCGACAGATCGAGGTGAGTCACTTTCCCTTTGGAGATGCTGCTGAATACAGGCTCGGCGTGGACCAGATTCTCAATCGGATGCTCTGCACTAAAGCGAGCGCCACCTGTTACCTTTGCTGCCCCATCTACACGATCGATCGCTCGTCCTACGAAAACCTGTCCACCGATCAGGGGGTCCGGCTTGTCGTCTGGCACGAATCGCGATGCTGTTTCTAGCAATGTCTGAAGGATGCTCACGATAAGCCTCCTTTTTGAGCAAGTTCCGACATCGTGCTGACGATCAGTCGTCTTGCCAGTTCGATTTTGAAAGCATTGTGTTCGAAGCCCTGCGCGCCTTCGAGCGTCGCGTCTGCCGCACGACGGAATACTTCATCTATTGCCGGTGAACCCTCGAGAATTCTCTCGGCAGCAAATGCGCGCCAGGGCTTGTGCGCAACGCCGCCAAGCGCGAGCCTTGCCGTCGTGATCGTGCCATTGCGAATCTCAAGCGCTGCCGCGATGCTGACGAGCGCAAACGCGTAGCTGGAGCGGTCCCGCACTTTCCTGTAGACGGAATTCTGCGCCGCCTCCAGGCTGGGAATCGTCACGGAAGTAATTAGTTCGCCCTCTTGCAGTTCGGTTTCAATCTGTGGAGTATCGCCCGCAAGCCGATGGAAATCCGTGAAAGGGATCGAGCGCTGTCGATGTCTGCCTTCGATCTCGACCGTCGCATCCAGGGCGGAAAGTGCAACGCACATGTCCGAGGGATGAGTTGCGATACAACTGGGCGAACAGCCAAGGATGGCATGCATCCGGTTGAACCCGTGGACCGCGTCACAGCCCGCGTCTTTTGTGCGCTTATTGCACCTTGATGCTTCGTCGTAGAAATAGTAACAGCGGGTTCGCTGCATCAGGTTTCCACCGACCGTTGCCATGTTGCGGATTTGACCAGAGGCACCAAAAAGAATTGCTTGAGAAAGTAATGGAAATCGCCGGCGGATCAGATCATTGGCGGCGACTGCACTGTTGCTGACCGCAGCGCCGATTGTGATTCTCCCATCGTTGGTCTCCTGGATTTCGCGATCCCGGAGACTTGTGACGTCAATTAATTGATCCGGCCGCTCAATGTTCTCCCGCATCAGATCCACTAAGTTGGTGCCACCGCCAATGAATTTGGTTGCAGTGGCGCCATCCAGCAGATGGACCGCTTCGCTGGAACTGAAAGCCTTAACGTAGCCAAAGTTTTTCATCGAGCGAATCCTGCCTCATGCGTCTGGCGAATGGCTTCGCAGATCCCAACATAGGCACCACATCGGCAGAGGTTTCCACTCATGCGCTCCTTGATCTCTTCGCTAGAGAGGCCGCCGGAACCGGCCGTCACATCCTGAGTCACAGCGCTTGGCAAGCCTGAATCGAACTCGCGCATCATACCCACGGCTGAACAAATCTGACCTGAAGTGCAATAGCCGCACTGGAAGCCATCGTAGGTCACAAATGCGCTTTGCAGGGCGCTGAGCGAACCATCGTTGGCCAAGCCCTCGATCGTTGTAATCTGTCTGCCTTGGTACTGCACCGCAAGCGCTAGACAGCTCAGAATTCGCTCGCCATCGACGAGGACAGTGCAGGCACCGCAAGCACCCTGGTCGCAGCCCTTTTTTGTGCCTGTTAGCTGGAGGCGCTCGCGCAAAGCATCGAGAAGGCTCACTCGCGGTTCAAGCTCCACTTCGCGCTGGCTACCGTTGACGATGAGCGTAATCGTTGTACGGTTGTCAATTTTGCCGCTTTCGTGTTGTGTCATAAATCCTTGCTTTGCGTCCAAACAGAGGCGAATTTGCACAGCTGGACTTGCAGGTTGGATTCGTTCGGCCAGGAACTGTTTCGAGGTGTGTCCGAATTTTCAGACCGGATGACCTACTCACTGGAGTCGAGTCACAGAGGGTCTGTTTGCTGTCCTGGCCGAGGGCGCGCTGAGCCTCGACAACGGCGGGTTCACTTGGCGCCTGAAAAGCTCAACTTGTGCTGGACAAGTTTCGACACGTAGATCATGAACAAAATGAAGAATGCGGCCAACCCGAGGGATATGGCCGCATTCTTTCGCTTTTGCGAGTTGCGAGTTGATCGAATCTAGCTGCCGACTACGCCGCGGCCCCAGGACTTCTTGACGAAGACTACGGCGGGACGAGGGATATTGTTGCCGCCGTAGGGCCAACGCGAAGTGGGCTTGTCGTAAGTGCCGCCTTCGCCTGGATGCTGAACCGCCATGAAGAACGTTTCGTTGTCTGGGGTGAAGGTTGGGCCGCAGGTCTCGGCCCCAATCGGCATGCTCATGAAGGGCAACAGCGTGCCGCGCTCCGGACCTTCGGTGACGCAGGCATAGATGGCGTCTTGCCAGCCGATCGCCGATTCCATGCCGTCGGTGCCAATCCAGAGATTGCCCTGGTTATCGAACGCAACGTTGTCGGGTGCGCCAATGGGCGAAACCTTTTCGCGCGGCGCGCCGGCGAAGTAGGTGCCATGCGCCATGTTGTCCGGGTCGCCACAGAGCATAAAGATGCCCCAGTTGAATGTCGTCAACGTGTGGTCATTACCGGTTTCCTTGATTTCGATGATGTGGCCGGAACGATTGTTCGCGCGTGGATTGGCTGCGTCGATGCCAGGGTTGGCGCCAACGCCACGCGAAGTGTTGTTGGTGCAGGCCAAATAGACGACCCCGGTAACAGGGTTCACCTCAACGTCTTCCGGTCGATCCATGCGTGTTGCGCCAAGGGCGTCCCCAGCCAGGCGCAAGCGAATCAGAACGTCCGCCTGGTTGCGCCAGCCGTTGGCCATCGTCAAGGGGCCCGTGCCGTGGATCATCGGGATCCACTGGCCGCTGCCATCCGCATTGAATTTCGCAACGTACAGCGTGCCATTGTCGAGGAGGTCCATGTTGGCCGCGCGATTATCGCGATTGTATACTCCGGCGGTTACGAACTTATAGAGGTAATCAAAGCGCTCGTCATCGCCAGAATAAACGGCAACCTGACCGTTCTTGGCGACTACCGTGGTGGCGCACTCGTGTTTGCAACGACCGAGAGCAGTGCGCTTTTTGGGTACGGAATTCGGGTCATAAGGATCAAACTCGACGATCCAGCCGAACCGGTTGGGTTCGTTAGGCTCTTTGGCCTGGTCGAAGCGGTCGTAAAACCGCTCCCACAAGCGAGCACTAGCGCCTGTCATCGTACCCAAGCGGGCCATGTTGTCGCGGTTCACTCCGGCAGCCATGCCATTGCGGTTTGCAAAATATTGGTTGAAGTTCTCCTCGGCCGTCAACATGGTTCCCCATGGGGTCTGGCCTCCAGCGCAATTGTTGAGAGTTCCGCGAACACGCGTGCCGCTGCGGTCGGCTGTGGTTTGCATCAGCGGGTCGCCCGCGGCAGGGCCGGTAATCTGCATTTCAGTTTCACCGGTAATTCTGCGGTTGTAACCTGAATTAGCGTTGTATTGCCAAACGCCAAAGAATTCTTCCACTTCAACGACGCTTACTCCGTGGGCAGTAATTTCGGCATCCACCTGATCTTTCGTCGGTGTAGCCCCATAAGCGGGAAACATGGCCACCCCGTCCGTATACTCATGATTCACGCACAGCAGGCCACGCCGGGAATTCGTGGAATTCCAGGCAGGCAGGGAGTGATAGGTGATCATGTCGGCGTTGTAACCGAATTGTTGCGACTGTGAGGCGCCTGTTTGTCGCGTTGGGTCAAACGCGGGAGCGTTCGCTGTGACCGGATCGCCCCAGGCAATGACTAAGCCGGCATCATAGCCTTCGGGAACATCAATGAAGTCGTTGCCCTTGCTCAGCTTGATCGGCTTGAAATTCAGTCCGGTGATTGAAGCGGCTTGCAAAGTGGAGGGAGCCAGCGCGCCCGATGCGGCCAGCGCGGCGCCGGTGAACAAGCCTTTGATCAGGTCTCGACGCTGGAGACCGTCTTCTACAACTTGTTTGAAATCCGGCGATTGATTTTCGCCATAGATGGTGTGTGCGTTCTCGGCTTCTTTGTCGAGCTTCTGAACAACTGGGTCGATCATTTCTGGGTTCATATGGATTCGTTTCTCGGTAGGCGCTTACGAGAGAATATCCACTTGGAATAAAAATGCGATTGCAATAATGTAAATTTTTAGTTCACATTGCGTTTCGAATTAGTGACTGTTGCTTTCGCTGAAAACCAGGGCCGCGAAGTACAATGCCAGTCAAGGAGAATACTGATTCGATGGCAGGCAGAAATGCATCTATCGAGAGCTTGAAGTGTTTCGCGAGGATGGCGGCTGAGCAATTGGAGATACCCTGCTTACCGCTGTAGATATTGCTTGCGGTTGCACGGCTGACATCGAGAAGCCGTCCCAGGCCGGCCTTACTCATCGAGTGTTGCTCCATCACGTAGTGCAACATGCCAAGCGGGTCTGAAGCGAAAAATCCGGATGATTCCTGCGGTCGAAATCCTCGAGCAAGATGGTGATTGGATCGCCGAGTGCGCCTTCATCTGGCTTGCTTGGCTCATTGAAGCGGATCACTTCAAGCCAGTTGGCCCATTGATCATTTTCACTTTGAGAATCAATCCGGCGGGGCGCGTGCTCCGCGAGCAGGCCGGCGTAGCGTTCGGTGTTGAGTGTCAGGCCCATTTCATCCATTCCTTTCGATCGTATTCTTTGTGTGTGAGTTGCATCAAGTTGAAGATGTAAGAGTTGCCTACGCGATAAACTGTCGGCTCGAAGCCCGGCAGATGAACCGCTAGCTTTGGTGGTCCGTAAGAACCGAACACAAATGCAAGTAAGAACGTAACATCCTATTACCCGCCTGCGCCCGGTGAAGGCGACGCCCGGATTATGCCTTGCGTCAGTTTGAGTTGTACGGGCCCTGAATGTGGAGCAGTAGGTTTACCACGATGCCTAGCGCCATCAATGGGTATTGCCAGGCCGGGGGCTTCTTGGCGGCAAGGCTTGCGAGCACCAGTAGCGGCAGGAAATCGACCAGATAGCGCTCTGTTACCCAGCCCGTGATGCATAGGAAGCCCAGGATGGCGAGGGCGGGCAGGGCTAGCTTCCAGACTGGCTTTTTGAAGATCAGGAACGGGGCAAGCCACCATGCTCCGACCATGTTCTCGTGGAAGAAGAGCGGCGGTAGATGGATCGGAGGTTGATTGTGGAGCGTCAGAAATGGGAAGGCGGTTTGCCAGTGTGGGGGTTCGATCAAGAATAGGTAGAGGCTTGGGAGGATCACGCTGGCCGAGAAGGCCGGGACTTGCTGGTTGGGGCCGGCGATGAGGTAGGTTAAGCCGAAATCGAATGGGTTGCCGAATCGCAAGGCATTGTGTGCGGCGGCGAAGGCGAGTCCGATGGGGATGGTTGGCCAGGCCTTGCGGTTGGTGAAGGCTGCGGCGAGGAGCAGATGGGGCCGGGATAGAATGAGCAGCCCGAGTGCGAGGCCGGTGAGGCGGAAGCGTTGCGCGGCATGGAGGGCGAGGGCGACGGATAGGGTGGCCTGGCCACAGGCGATGGCGACCTCGTAGACCCAGATGCGGTGCAGGAGGAATGGGATGGCATTGGCTAGCCCTAAAACGGCGTAGAGCCACGGTGAGGAGACGGGATTCAGGCGGGAGAGGGTGAAGCAGTTGGCAAGGAAGGCGATTGAGACGAAGAGGAACACAGCGATCGGTTCCGGGAGGTCTTTGCCGGTGAGCACGCGGTAAGGATAGAAGACAAACAAGACAGGGGCGGGGCCATGGTAGAGGTAGTAGCGCCCCTGGTAGAGGGCCATGTCGTGCATCTTGATCTCGTCGGGGAGATTCGGGTCGTAGGGGTTGGATTCGGCGAGCAGTTTGGGGTGTACTTCGATTGGGACGTGGAGGTGGCCACTGGCCCAGCCGCGGGCCAGGTAGTTGTAATAGCCGTTGGGCGAGAGTTCATTGAAGCGGGTGGCGGCCCAGAGGTAGTAAGCGCAGACGGCGAGCAGGATCGTGGCGAGGAGCGCTTTTTGCCGCATCAATTGATTGTAACGAGCGAGTGGATGAGGGCCAGAGTCTGGCGATGATTGCGGCGATGGTCGGTTCGCCTCGGATTGGGTCGAGGCGGGGGTCGAATTGGAGGCTGCTTGCTTCCGGCGCCCTCTCGTTTACATAGGCCTCGATGGACTGGGCCGCGAGGGTTAGTTGGCCGGCAGCGATGGCGGCAATGGTGATGGCAGAAGGCGGAAGTTGATTTGCCTTCCAGAGTGGCAGGCGCTGGTCGAGGAGAGCCTGGGCCGGTTTTGGATTCCCTGCCCTGGCCTCGATCCACGCTTGGTCGGTGGCGATCATGCCGGTGCCGAACTCGCTGCGCTTGAGGTCGGCCAGGGCGTCTTTGTGGCGGCCGAGGTAGGCGAGAGTCAGAGCTCGATAGTAGTAGCCGAGTGCGAAGCCGGGTTCCCGATCGATCAACTCATTCATCATCGAGAGGGCGCGCTCGAACTTGTGGTCGGCGTATTCGTTGCGTGCGGCCCCGAGGCTGGTCCAGGCTGACAGGGGGTCGATTGCCAGCGCTTTCTCGAAGTGTTTTCTGGAGGCGGCGAAATTGCCTTCGAGGGAAGCGAGCAAACCGAGGCCACGGTGGCCCGCGGCCAAGTTCGGGTCGAGTTGTAGGGCGCGGTTGAGAAGCGTGTGGGAGCGTTGCCAGTCGAGGTCGGCGGCAGCGATCAGGGCCGCGCTGACATGAGCGGTTGGCAATTTTGGATCGAGGGTGAGATCTCTGGCTGCGGCGGCACGAGCTTTCTCAAGTGCTTTGCTTGGGTCAGCGAAGCCGGTCTGGGCGAGGAAGAGGTTGGAGTCGGCGATCCCGGCTTAGGCTAGTGCGGAATTGGGGTCGAGTTCAGCCGCTTTCTCAAAGCGTTTGAGGGCCTTGAGCAAGTCGTCGCGCTCAAGGCGATTCCAATGGTTGCGGCCGATGAGGAATTCGCGATCCGCGGGAGTGATGGCCGTCGCTTTGGGATTCGAAGCCAACCAGGCGGAGGCCAGCAACAGGGTTAGGGCTGCTAGTGCGGAGGCGTAGAGGAGATCTTGACGTGGTTGGCTTGGGACAGCGGTGTTTGCGGGGATCTCCGAGATGTTTTTTGTGAGGCTGGATTCGACGACATGCGTGTCGGGCCAGACCTGGCGGAAGATTTCTTCTTTAGAGACAATGCGGCCTTCCGCCTGTACGAGGAATAACAGGATTTCGAGCGCCTTGGGTGGGGGCGCAACGATACGGACTTCACGCTCGAGCGTGAGCGGTTCGGAGTTCAACTGGAAGTCGCCGAATCGGTAATTCATGTTCCTTTGTCATGATACGGGGGTCATGAGACGGTGACGGCGAGCCGGATCAGCTTCGGGGGCAGGCAGAGTTGACCGGTGCCATGCTTTAGAAATCCGAATCACCGGCAGCGCCGGGCTGGTCGCTTCGCCCAAACGGACCTTAGCGAGGAGGGGTGGATGCCAGTTGGGGAAGCGGAGGTTAACGGCCAGGCCCGGGTACCGATCGAAGGAACCGTTGATTTACCACCCGCTCACCTCGAAGAGCCGCTGCCTGTTCTAAGACCTTCCGTGCGTACTGCGCCACCATTCTGACGCCGGCTTCGTAGCGAGCATTAGGATTGCCAGGACCGCCGTTGTATGCTCCGACGGCGGCACCCTGATCACCGTGGAAGCGATCCAACAAATCCCGAAACAGGATTCCCGCATATGTGGTGAGGAGCACGTGATCCAGGCCAGATACTTCAAGCAGTTTGGGAGGGCGCAGGCGTTCCGGGAGTTCTCCATAGTCACGTTTGTCTCGAAGATACAGCGAATGGGCGAACCGAAGTGTCTCGCGGGTGATCTGCCACACACCCGAAGATTCATTAAGGACCAGCACGCGGCCATTGCGCCGACGCAGGATCACATCGTCTTTTGCGGGACGATTCTTCCAGATTGCGTTTCCTATATCGCCTCTGACGTTCATGTAATTATTCTCCATGGCGCCAATTCCCAGAAAGAAGTCCAGCGGTAACTGATAGAACTTCGCGATGAGCACGATATCTTCTGCTAACTGTTGAGCTTCCCCCTTCGTCAGAGCAGTGGGAACGGGCTCAATCTGACGCCGAATTCTGGGATCCGTGTTCGATTTGAGCCGGATGAAGCGCCTTGTATAAGCCACCACTTCAGCCTGCGAGAGGTGCTCGAGGCTTCGATAGGCCGGGAACGTGTAAGCATCTACGAAGGTTCTGCTCTGGTATCGATGATTAGCCAATACGCGATCATCGACAATGCTCCACTTTGGGGTCAGGAACGGGAATTGGACGGTAAGCTTATAAATGTCCGATATTCCGGACGCCAAATCGCTCGAAAGAGCCTCCCTCAGAATATAGGTGATCTTGTTTCCGTTCACTGCATAAGTCAATAGAAACTCTCGGTTGGCCAGAGCGGGTCGCGATCGCATATAGTCGAACATCAAATAAGCGAAGAACTCGTCGTCATATCTGGCAAACTCGCCAATCAAAGTCTTGTTGGGCATCCGAATGACGACAGCGCCGTTCTCGATTGCTGTGGCAGGACCGTGGCTGGAAGGAATATCGATCGAGCGTAGCCGATACCGATCGATCATTGAGGCGGAGACGGTCGCGATGGCCGTGAGGCTTAGCGCCGCAGCCAAGCCCCAGATTAAAGAGGGAAACTTGCGAATTATGCCCGTTGTCATCAAAGTTAGCGGCCCTGCTCACGTCTGGATGCTCCGCAACTCCGGGTTTTGATGGAGCAGACGAATCCGGTGCCGCGGGAGCCACTGCTTCTTCGGAAGACTGTCAGCCGTCGAAAAGCGATAGTTAGAGTGAAAGACGAAGTTTTTCGCCGCCCGGCCCCACCCAATCTTCGACGCTATTAGGTCAAGTCTAAGTCTTACCGCTTAGCGATTCGATCGAGCTCGCGCAATGCTGTCGGCGAGGTATTTGAAATCCTCCCGAGCCATTCCTCCACCGCCCAGCAGTTCGAGGCTGTATTTGTCTCCGTTGAAGGGCTGGATCTCAAAACGATAAGGACCATTTTGCTTGACCACCCGGATGTCGGAGAACAGCCATTCACGCGACACAGCCGCGTTGCTCGATTCGAAGGCCAGTCGATCGCTCTTCACCACCAACCGTCCGTTGTCGCCACCAAGAAGCTTATTGCGCCGTGCTGAGTAGGTCGGAAATGCGCGGGATTGTTCTTCAACCTTCCTAGCCTCCACTCCGGCGGAACCCTGCTGGCTGAACCACGCTCTCAGCGTATCGCTATCTTGGGGCGAAACTCGAAACTCAACACGCATCCTCTCGCCCTCCCGATCTCGAATGGGTTCTCTGAATTGGATAATCAACAATTGCCCCTGGCCGGCGCTGACCTGCTCAATTTGACCACGAGTCGCGGAGAACGAAGCTTGCGGTTGGGTGTCGTCTAGAAAGACGATGGTATTACCAGCCGTAATCAGCCTCCCCTTCACTGCGTTAAACCCGGCGGCGAGTTCCACGTTCATCTCCCGGACCGGCAACTGCTGCGCATTTGCATTGATCGGAAAGAGAGCACCCGCGAGCAGAGCCAGCGCCATCACAGTCTTTCCGCCGAAGTATGCGCGAACACCGGAGCAGAGCAGGTCACCAGCCCTTAAATCCCTAGCGCAACATAATTTCATTTTCCCGCCTCCTTTGGACTTTCTTTTATCGTAGCGCTATGGCGATTGCGCCGCGGCAGCTCACGATTTTTCAACCCCGGTACCCTGCCTTTTGCTCTCGACGACCTCAGGAGTGTACCTACGGAACGCAATGCCTGCGATATTTGAGCGCGACGCTGCCTTCAGCGCCGATGAAGATGCGATTGTTCTGTGTGGCAAACGCCCGGAGACTCCGGCGTTAGCAGACTTTTTGGACACCAGCTACGCCTAGCCGTACGGAAACTTTCATCAGCGCGCGTCCGATTGCCAGTCGGCGTCGATGCTTCGAAGTTGGAGATACCATTCGTGGAGCGCACCGTTGCGTTGACAGACCGGAATGGCTCACGCTTCGTCCGGCAGTGGCCTGATTGGGAACATCTCAGACTTGCTGTAATTGCAGGAATAACTCATGAATCAGCGTGGATGCATTCGGGTCGGCTTTTGCGATTGCCGCAACGATAGCATCGCGGCCCTGGAGCGCTTTCTCAAGCCGATCACGTGTTGGCCCTTCTGACTCATTAGCGAATTGCCGAAGATCCGTAAAGAATTTGGAGGCTTGCTCCGCTGCGGAGGAGAAGTTACGGTTGGCCACCTCGAAATAGAGCTGGGCACCGCGATTTCTAAAATCGGCGACGCGTCTGCCATGCTTCTCCACATTCAATTGACTCGTCAAATTGGTGGCTTCAGCCCTGGAATCGGACAATCGAGAATACTGAGGCACGAATCCAAGAAGGAATCCAAGCAAAACCAAGGCCGCACCGGCTATCAGGCGATTTTTCAAGTCACTTCCCTCCTCGGCTCCAGGTCGGACATTAGCTTTTACAACTCTATCAGAGGTTTTTGCAGGAGGCTTCCCCAACGGTGGCGACCGCATGGATGACGCCAAGCGCCAATCCGGTCTGGGCGATTGGGGGTCTGGGCCCAAACCAGCGACGCCAAGGTGATTAGAAATAGAGCTCGCACAATGGCGGCAGTATTACCGAAAAGCCGTTAGAATATCGAGCATGCTAACCCGTCGAGCTTTGCTGGGGAGTGCCCCGTTTGTGTTTGCGAAGGCGGCTGCGAAGCCGAAGCGGAATGTGCTGTTTATCGCTATCGATGACCTGAATGACTGGGTTGGTTGTCTGGGCGGATATCGCGGGGTGCAGACTCCGAATCTGGACCAACTGGCGCGGCAGGGAGTGAATTTCCGGAGTGCGCATTGTGCGGCGCCGCTGTGCAATCCAGCGCGGGCGGCGATTCTGACGGGTAAGATGCCGGCAGCGAGCGGGGTTTACGCCAACAACCAGCCGATGTCAGGTTCGAGGGTGCTGGAGCGCGTGATCACGCTTAACCAACACTTTAAGAATTCTGGCTATATCACTCTTGGATCTGGGAAGATTTACCACGGCACCTACGGAAAGTTTGCAGATAAAGCGGGCTGGGACGACTATCACGTGACGAAGGATAAGAGCCGGTTGCCGAGCGAGGGTTTGCAGGGTGGGGCTACGGCTCAGGGCAATTTTGATTTTGGGCCGACTGCCACGGGTGATGACGAAATGCAGGATTTTGCCACGACTGGCTGGATAGAGGGCCATTTGAAGCGGAAACAGCCAGCGCAGATGTTTCTAGCGTGCGGGATCACGAGGCCGCACCTGCCGTGGTATGCACCTAAAAAGTACTTTGATATGTATCCATTAGACGCTATTACTCTTCCAGTGGTGAAAGAGGATGATCTCAACGATGTTCCGGCGGAAGGCCGGAAGATGGCGCTGCAGAATCGGGATCATGCGCGTATTATCGGGACGGAAGGCTGGAAGAAGGCAGTACAAGCCTATCTGGCGTCGATTAGCTTTGCGGATGCGATGGTGGGACGGGTGCTGCGTGCGCTCGAGACGGGTCCGCATGCGGCAGACACGACGGTGATGCTGTGGAGCGATCATGGCTGGCATTTGGGGGAGAAGAATCACTGGAGGAAGTTCACGCTTTGGGAGAGATCTACGCGGAATCTGTTGTTGGTAAAGGCTCCTGGGGTTGCGCAGCCGGGTGGGAACTGCGATGCGGCGGTGAGCATGATGAACCTGTATCCGACGCTGATTGAGCTGGAGAGTTTAGGGAAGGCCGGGGAGCAAGACGGCGTGTCGATGGTTCCGTTGCTCAAGAATCCCAAGGCGAAGTGGCAGCGGCCGGTGTTGACGACATACGGACATCGGAACCATGCGATCCGGACGGGTGGGCTTCAAGCTGGTTGGAGATATATACGCTATCGCGATGGTGGAGAAGAGCTTTACGACCGCGGCACAGACCCGAATGAGTGGACGAATCTCGCTGGGAAGACGCAGTATGAGGCCAAGCGGCTGGAGCTGTCGAAGCACTTGCCCGGTTACGACGAGCCGGATGCCCCGAGGGCGAAGCCGGATAGTACCGATGTGTAAATCTGTGAGAGATTTCCTGTTTCTTCGCCCCACTTAGTTCAAGCTGGCGGCGTTCAGCGGCGATAACGGAAATTCTTGTTTCACAAGAAAAATTCCTTTGGGATAAGAATTTCTATTGCTCTACAAGAATGTCAACGCTTATAGTTATAGTAAAGACGTATGTGGTCCAAGTGTGTCTTAGGACAAGAGTTAGCCTGATGCAGCAATCACCAACCCCGACTGAAATGGTCCGGAATAGTACCGAGGAAGCCCAATGAAGCCTATCTTCCCCAAGTCGTTAGATTTTCTGATTCGAGCCACTGGCGCGTTTCTGGGATTCTCGATCTTGACGGGTGTAGCAGCTTACACCTATTTCACACTGCCAGTAGTGCTGGATACGGGGTATCGTCCCGAGCAGCCAGTTCCTTACAGCCACAAGTTGCACGCTGGAAATATGGGCATGGACTGCTACTACTGCCACACGACGGTGACGAAGTCTGGGTTTGCGGCGGTTCCTGCGACTGAAACCTGCATGAACTGCCACACGCGTGTAAAGGCGGATTCCGCATTGTTGGCTCCGGTTCGCAAGAGTTATGCGACCGGCGAACCAGTGAAGTGGGCTAAGGTGCATGTACTGCCTGACTATGCGTATTTCAACCACTCGGCACACCTTTCTGCCGGCGTGAGTTGTGTGAGTTGCCATGGCCGGGTGGACCAGATGGTGGAAGTGACGCAGGTGAAGCCGCTGAACATGGGCTGGTGTCTCGAATGTCATCGCAACCCTGCGCCGAATCTGAGGCCGACGGAATTTATTACCAAGCTCGACTGGGAGCCGCCGGCAGGCAAGACAGCTACCGAGATCGGCATGGAAATTGTGAAAGCCAAAGGCATCAATCCGCCCGTGAACTGCGGCGGGTGTCACCGCTAAGCGCGGAACCGGAAGAGGATTGAAAACGATGAGTCTCGTTCAAATCAGCAACGCTAGAAAGAACCGGATCCCCCTGGATCAACTGGGGCAGACGCCCGAGTTTCAAGGTTGGGCGAATGGGGTAGAAGCCGAGGAGTTGGATAGCAACAGCCGGCGTGACGTACTGAAGATCATGGCTGCGGGAGCGGGTCTTGCGGGTTTGGTGAGTTGCCGCCGTCCGGCACAAAACATTGTCAGCTTCGCCAAGGGTGTCGATGATTTGATCCCTGGCCGGCCCAAGTACTACAACACGATTTTCAATCTGGGTGGGGTAGCGCAGGGCTTGCGAATTGAAGCCAATGAGGGACGTCCGACCAAGGTGGAAGGAAATCCGGTGCATCCGGCGTCTTCCGGCAAGGCAAGTACGTTTTCGCAAGGCAGTGTTCTTGGTTTGTATGATCCGGACCGTTGCAGTTTTGTGATGAAGGATCAATCGGCATCTACCTGGGAAGCTTTTGGGGCATTTGCCAAAACACACTTTGCTTCGATGGGCGACGGCGACGGGTTGGCATTTGTATGCGAACGCAATGCGGGGGATAGTTATCGAGGCGTGATTGCGGCTGCGGAGAAGAAATGGCCGAAGGCGATCTGGCTGCATTGGGAGCCGCTGAGCAACGATAACGCGGTGCTGGGAGCGCAGAAGGCAACGGGCACGGCCGCGGAATCGATTTATTCGTTTGAGAAGGCGGAAGTTGTTGTTTCGCTGGATTATGACTTCCTGGGGACGGACACAGAATCCGTGACACCGACGCGCAAGTTCAGCGCCAAGCGCAAGTTGGACAAGCCGGGCGATACGATGAACCGGCTGTATGTGGTGGAGGGTCACTTTTCGTTGACGGGGGGCATGGCGGACCACCGGTTGCGGCTGAAGCCTAGCGAAGTGGCTGGTTTTGCTGAGGAGATTCTGAAGCTGGTGTCGGGTGCCGATGAAATCAAGGTAGAGGGCGAAGGCCGCAAGAAGTTTGTCAGCGCGCTAGCCAAGGATTTGAAGAAGAACGCGGGCAAGAGCATTGTTTGTGCTGGTCCGCGACAAGCTCCGGAAGTTCATGCGCTGGCGCTGGCGATCAACCAGGCGCTGGGTAATCTCGGCGCTACCGTGACGCTGGTGCAACCTTTGACTGCTCCTCAGAATGAAGCGCTGAAGGTGTTTCAGACTGCGTTGGCTGGCGGCAAGGTAACGACACTGGTGGTGATGGGCGGCAATCCTGCTTACACCATGCCGGCCGATGTAAACTTCGCCGATGGGGCGAAGAAGGTGAAGACGATGATTCACCTGGGTCTTGACCACGATGAGACGGCGGCTCTGGCGCACTGGTGTTTGCCGCAGGCTCATTACCTCGAAGCCTGGGGCGATGGCAGATCGACCGATGGGACTGCTGCGATCCAGCAACCGGTGATCGCGCCGCTCTACGGTGGCAAGACGCCTTCTGAAGTATTGGCGGCACTGGCTGGCCTTGAGTCGGTTACCAGCTATGACATCGTCAAGAAGCATTGGACAGCGGGCTTTGCTGGCGACAAGGAAAAAGTCTGGCGCAAGGCGCTGCATGATGGCGTAATTGAAGGCAGCGCATTTGCTCCGTTGAAGTTGACAGTTGACGTGAAGAAGATTGCGGCCGAGCCGGTGCCTTCGCCGACCAGCGAAGCCGAGGTTGTGTTCCTGGCTGCGAATGGCGTCTACGACGGGCGTTTCTCGAATAACGCGTGGCTGGTGGAGTTGCCGGACCCGATCACGAAGGTGGTTTGGGACAACTGCGTCACGATGTCTAAGAAGACAGCGGAGAGCCTGAAGGTCAGCATGGGTTACATTGCGGAACCCGGCGACATGATTACGCTGAGCGTTGGCGGCGGCTCGATCGACGCGGCGGTAGTGGTTGTGCCGGGACAAGCGGATGGTGTGTTTGGAATTACGCTTGGCTACGGTCGTGAGAAGGTTGGCCGGGTCGGCAAAGAAGCCGGGTTCAATGCTTACAAGATTCGTTCGAGCACCGGGCTTGGGTACGCGACGGTTCAGGCGGCGAAGGCGGCCAAATCGTATCTCCTGGTTCGCACGCAGGACGATCCTGGTGGCGACTCGCAGAATAATCGACCGATTGCGCGTCAGGTGACGCTCGAAGATATTTCGAAGGATCCGCGGGCTGCGCAGGTGCATGAAGGTCCGCCAATTGAGAGCCTGTTCCCGGATTGGGAATACGAAAAGGGCAACCAGTGGGGAATGACGATCGATCTGAATTCCTGCACGGGTTGTAATGCGTGTCTGGTAGCTTGCTTCAGCGAAAACAACATCGCAATGGTAGGCAAGAAGATGGTGGCGATGGGCCGCGAAATGCACTGGATTCGCCTCGATCGCTATTTTGACGGCGATCAGGACGAACCCACGATTGCGTTGCAGCCGATGAATTGTCAGCAGTGTGAAAATGCGCCTTGCGAGAGTGTTTGCCCGGTGGCGGCGACAGTGCACTCGCCTGAGGGTCTCAACGATATGGCTTACAACCGCTGCATCGGCACGCGGTATTGCATGAACAACTGCCCGTACAAGGTTCGCAAGTTCAATTATTTGAACTGGACCAAGAACAAGACGGAGGTCGAGAACCTGCAATCGAATCCGGATGTGAGTACGCGTATGCGCGGTGTGATGGAAAAGTGCACCTACTGTACGCAGAGGATTGTCGAAGGCAAGATTGCGGCCAAGACGGATCCGGCAGGGCGGCGAGCGGTGCGGGATGGCGACATCCAGACAGCCTGCCAGCAGACCTGCCCGGCCGATGCGATCACATTCGGTAATATCAACGACCCGAACTCTGCGGTGTCCAAATTGAAGTCTTCTCCGAGAAATTATGCACTGCTGGCGGAATTGAATGTCCGTCCGCGCACGACCTACCTGGCCAAGGTGCGGAATCCAAATCCGGAATTGGCGACGGCGACGAAAGCGGCGGCGGCCCACTAGGCGTAGCACATGAAGGAGTCAGCATCCATGGAAAATTTGACACTGACCAGGTCCGACCTAGACGCCATATCGCCGCGTCTGGTATTGGACAAGGGCACCAGGCCCACCGGTTATAAAGATGTAACCGAGGACGTTGTTTCGATCATTGAAGTCAAGACGCCGGCATCCTGGTGGATCGCCTTCGTAGTCAGCTTCCTGGTCATGTGCATGTTGTTTGGGATGCTCACCTATCAGGTAGTGACCGGCGTTGGCGTCTGGGGCAACAACTCACCTGTAGGTTGGGCCTGGGACATCACGAACTTCGTGTTCTGGATCGGCATCGGTCACGCGGGAACTTTGATTTCGGCCATTCTGTTTTTGTTCCGCCAGAAGTGGCGTACTTCGATCAACCGCGCTGCCGAGGCGATGACGCTGTTTGCGGTAGCTTGCGCGGGCATCTATCCGGTATTCCACGTGGGTCGTGTGTGGCGTGCTTACTGGTTGTTTCCGATTCCGAATACTGACATTGTGATGTGGCAGAACTTCCGTTCGCCGCTGCTCTGGGACGTGTTCGCGATCTCGACTTACGGAACGGTTTCAGCGTTGTTCTGGTATGTCGGTCTGATTCCTGATCTCGCAACGGTGCGTGATCGCGCGACGGGTATACGGGCAAAAATTTATGGCTTTCTGAGTCTGGGCTGGCGTGGTTCGGCGGTTCACTGGAACAACTACGAAATGGCTTATATGCTGCTGGCGGGCTTGTCGACACCGCTGGTGTTGAGCGTGCATACGATCGTTAGCTTCGACTTTGCGGTTTCAGTTCTGCCGGGCTGGCATACGACGATCTTCCCGCCTTACTTCGTCGCCGGCGCTGTGTTCAGCGGCTTCGCGATGGTGATGACGCTGCTGGTGGTTTTCCGTAAGTGGTTCCATCTCGAACACCTGATCACGATCAAGCACCTCGAGAACATGAACAAGATCATGCTGGTGACCGGGACTGTGGTCGGTTACGCATACGGCACCGAGTTTTTTATCGCCTGGTATTCGGGCAACCCCTACGAACTGTTTACGTTCAAGAACCGGGCCTTCGGTCCTTACTGGTGGGCGTACTGGTCGATGATTTCCTGTAACGTGCTGTCGCCCCAGTTCTTCTGGTCGAAGACACTGCGCACAAACATTCCATTCATGTTTGTGATCTCGATCTTTATCAACATCGGAATGTGGTTTGAGCGGTTCGTCATAATCGTGACGAGCTTGCACCGCGACTTTCTGCCGTCGAGCTGGGGATACTTCAGGCCGACGTTTGTTGACATTCTGACGTTCGTGGGCACCTTCGGATTGTTCATGACATTGTTCCTGTTGTTCGTTCGATTTGTTCCGATGATCGCGATCTCGGAAATCAAAGGTGTGATTTCCGGTGACAAGCACCGGAACCTGCCACAGCATGTGGAATCGGAACTTTCCGCCAAGCGAGACGAAATTATGAAGGTGGTGGTGTAGCGATGGCACTACTTGAAGTTCAGGGTTTGAAACAGATGTTTGACCCCAACGCGCCCAAGCAATTGTGGGGCGTGGTTGCTGAATTCGAAGACGAGGAAGCGCTGCTGAAGGCTGGCCGGTCGATGCATCACGAGCACGGCTATACGAAGCTGGATGCTTTGACGCCTTTTCCGGTACACGGTATTGAAGCGGCCATTGGAATTCCCCGCTCTATCCTTGGCTACATCGTCATCTGTATCGGGTTGACCGGAACCATGTCAGCGATTCTGTTGCAGTGGTGGACGGGCGCGGTGGATTACCCGCTGGTGATTGCCGGCAAACCGTTGTTCGCGTTTGAGTTTGCGATGCCGATTATTTTCGAGTTGAGCGTGCTGTTCTCTGCTTTCGCTTGTGTGTTCGGAATGCTGGGCTTGAACGGGTTGCCGAAGCTCTACCATCCGACGATGCACTTCACCAAGTTTGGCCGCTCCACCGATGACGGTTTCCTCTTGGTGGTGGAACGGCACGATCCGAAGTTCTCGGCCATCGAGACACGCCAATTGCTGATGAACCTGGGCGCAAGCAGCGCCGAGATTGTGGAGGACTAGTTCACCGTGAGAATCTTCAGCCTATTGGGATTGACGCTGGTGGTTGTGGGGTTGAGTGGTTGTGCGAACTTCCCTACTCGGAGCACTCCGCTTGAAGTACATGACGACATGGACCGTCAGCAGAAGTACAAGCCGCAGACGACGTACCGCGGCAAGGGTTTGTTTGCCGATGACCGGTCGAACCGGATGCCGGTGCCGGGAACGGTTGCGGTTGGCCATCTGAAGGATGACGACGCAACGTTTCGCGGAATTGTGAATGGTCAGTATCTTGGCACGTTGCCGGTGAAGATCGATGCTGCGTTGCTCAAGAACGGTCAGTCGAAATTCAACACTTACTGCTCGCCCTGTCATGACCGGACGGGATCGGGGCTAGGGATTGTTCCGAAGCGGACGCTTTGGCTGCCCACCAACCTCCACGAGGACCGCGTGGTTGCAATGGCCGATGGCGAAATTTACGACGTGATCTCCAATGGCCGGCGCACGATGCACGGCTATCGGTATCAGATTCTCGAGGCAGATCGTTGGGCGATTGTTGCCTACGTTCGGGCCCTGCAGCGAAGCGACCGCGGAACCATACAAGACGTGCCGGCAGAACTGCGGGCGGATCTCCGCTAGCGCGGTAGAGGAAAGAGAAAGCACATGGCAGCACATTCCCATCACGCCGAAATCGACAATTTCAATCTGGATCCAGGTTTGTGGACGAGAGTCCGCAACATCATCCTGTTCCTCTTTCTGGTGAGCGCCGCGGCAACTGGCGCCGGGTACTTCATTGATTCGAAGCAGTTTTTCCATAGCTATCTTGCCAGTTTTATGTGGGCGACCCGCATTCTGCTGGGCGCGCTGTTTTTCCTGCTGGCTGGTTATCTGGCTGGCGCGGCCTGGAACGTGACCGTGCGCCGGTTCTCAGAAACGATGGCAGCGACTTTGCCCTATGGCCTGATTCTGTTTATCCCGATTGCGCTTGGAATTCACGAGCTTTACCACTGGTCGCATGCCGATGTAGTTGCCAATGACCCGATCCTACAGGGCAAGGCTGCCTGGCTCAATCCCCAGTTTTTCATGCTTCGCGCCGTTATCTATTTTGCGATCTGGACCTTCTTTGCCTGGGGCGTGTATCGCAACTCGACCAAGATGGATACGGACAAGAACATTCAGCACATGCATTCGAATTCGCGCTATGCCGCGCCTGGAATGTTGTTGGTGTTTCTGGCCACGAGCTTTGCCGCATTCGACTGGTTGATGAGCCTCGATCCTCACTGGTTCTCGACCATGTACGGCATATATATCTACGCCGGCGGCGGTTTGGCTTCGATGTGCACGCTGGTGCTGATCGGGCTTGGATTCCGAAGCGTTGGGGTGCTCAAGAATTCGATCACCGAAGAGCATTATCATGATCTTGGCAAGTGGATGTTTGCAATCACTGTGTTTTGGACCTATGTGAGCTTCAGCCAGTACATGCTTTATTGGTACGCCAATATTCCGGAAGAAACGATCTGGTTCAAGCACCGGTTCGTCGGTAGCTGGTTGTCGGTATCGAAATTCATTGTCTTCGGTCACTTCCTTTTTCCGATGTTCTTCCTGATTACCCGGAAGACGAAGCGAAATCTCAGCACACTCGCATTCATGGCCGTCTGGCTGCTGGCGATGGACTATCTGGATATTCACTGGAATGTCATGCCGACGTTGCATCCGACCGGTTTTAGCCCGCACTGGATGGACCTGACCGCTCCAGTGGCCGTGGTTAGCTTTTATGCCTTCTTTTTCTGGAACCGGCTCAGGCAGCACGCCATCGTTCCAGTGGGGGACGTAAGACTGTACCAGGCGTTGGCGCATCACAATCTATAGGAGCCCATGGAAAATATGTCAGAAATCAATCCCATCAAAGCACTCACTCCCGAAGAAGCGATCGAAATCGGTTATGAGCGAAGCGAACCGAATGCGGCGCAAATCGGTGGGCTCACGGTGGTCATTGTCGCCACTATCCTGGTGACTTGCTATGCGGTTTATTACTGGTACGTGTGGCAGCTGGAATACACACGCCACATGGAAGTGGAAGTGCCGATCTGGCAGGAGTTGAAGGATGTTCGCGCATCCGAAGTCGAACGATTGACCCAGTACAAGTATCTCGATAAGGCGAAAGGCAACGTAGCGCTGCCGATTGAGAAGTCGATGGAGCTGCTGGTTCAGGAAGCGAATGCCGGAAAATCGTTCTACACCGGGAAAAATTCCGCAGTTGTGCCCTACGAAGTAGATCCGGGGCTTCAGGCTGTCATCGATAAAGCATTAGGCAAGACTCCGGCGCCGCCACCGCCTGCGGTGCCCGCTGCTCCAGAAAAGAAGTAATAGAAATCATTCACACACTCATGAACGCGTTCCTCAGACCTACGGCGCTCGCAGCTACCTTACTGGTGGCGGGTGCTGTGGTGTTTGCACAGAACGAAGTGATTGGAATGCCGAAGAATGCCGAGGAACGGGCCCGGGTTCTCGAGGATAAGAAGACCGCCATGCCCCGCGAGATGAACGGCGTGGGCGTCGAGGAAAAGCTGGGTCAGCAAGTGGACCTCGATTTGACCTTTGTGGCTGAGGGTGGCAAGGTTCGCAAGCTCGGTGATTTTTTCACCAGCGGGCGTCCTGTTGTCCTGAATCTGGTCTACTATCGCTGCCCGATGCTCTGCAACCTTGTGTTGAATGCGCAAGTGAGCGTTTTGAAGCAATTAGCATGGTCGCCGGGCAAGGAATTCGACATCGTCACGATCTCGATCGACCCGAGCGAAACCATCGAGATGGCCGAGGAGAAGAAAGCAGCATATCTCAGCAACTTTGACCGCCCTATTGGGGGCGGCTGGCACTTTCTGGTGGATCATAACGAGAATGTGAAGAAGCTTGCGGCACAGGTCGGATTTCGCTACAACTTCGATGAGAATCAGCAGCAGTATGCTCATAGCGCAGCCATCATGGTGCTGACCCCGAAGGGTTTGGTTTCACGTTATCTTTACGGGATCAAATTTCCCGAGCGCGACTTGAGACTGGCGCTTACGGAGGCATCTGAGAACAAGTTTGGAATGAGCTTTGAGAAATTGCTGCTCATGTGTTATCACTACGACCCGAGTGCGAAGTCGTATGTGCTGTTCGCCACCAACTTCATGCGTTTTGGCGGATTATTGATTGTTTTGATCTTGGGTTCCTGGTTATACCGTCAATGGCGGCAGGAATGGTCGGCGCGAGACGCCCGCGGTCGTAATCGCACTCCGTTTACCGCGGACATTCCTACGAGTGAGAGTCACACTTCATGAATACCTGGCTGAGAAATTTATTTTTACCGAACGCGTCAAGCATCAAGGCCGAAGGCATAGATGACTTGTTCATGTTCATTCTCTGGTTGAACATACTGTTCTTCCTCTTGATTGCGGTGCTGACGCTGTGGTTTTGCTTTCATTACCGGCGCAAGTCTCCGAACCAGAAGACAGCGCACATTGAGCACAGCACCTCACTTGAGCTGACCTGGACGATTCTTCCGTTAATCCTTTGTTTGGTGGTCTTTTTCTGGGGCTTCAATACCTACATGCAAGCTTCGGTCGCACCCGATGGCGCGATGGAAATTCAGGTTACGGCAAAGAAGTGGATCTGGACTTTCGGCTATCCAGATGGGTCCGTTGCGATTGGCAAGCTGTGGGTTCCTGTGAATAAGCCGGTTCGCTTGATCATGCACTCCGAAGATGTGCTCCACGCATTCTTTGTACCGGAGTTCAGGATCAAGAACGACGTTTTGCCGAATCGATACACAGAGACTTGGTTTCATGCGACCGCAGTGGGGGATTATGTAATTCCCTGCACTGAGTACTGCGGCAAAGGCCACTCGGAAATGAGGGCCTACGTGAAGGTAGTTTCTCAGCAAGGCTATGAGAAGTTTCTGGAAGAAGGCGATCCGGATGAAAAGGGCATGCCTCCGGAAAAGCTTGGTGCAACGCTTTATGTGAATCTTGGCTGTTCAACCTGTCACTCGATCGATGGCTCAAAGGGCCAGGGACCGAGTTGGAAGGGCATCTACAGCCAAATGCATAAAATGGGAGATGGGAAGTCGATGATGGTGGATGAAAACTACATTCGAACTTCCATTCTTCAGCCTCAGGCGATGGTTGTCGAAGGTTTTCAGGGAATCATGCCGAGCTATCAGGGACAGATTCGGGAAAGGCAATTGGTGGCGCTGATCGCGTACATCAAGTCGCTCAAGTAGTCACAATGCATATGCAGGAAGAATTCAGAGGTAACGAATTATGGCAGAAGTAATCGCTTCCCCCGCCGTACAAACGGCCGATCATGGGCACCACCCGGATTATCTGGTGGACCCAGCGCATCAGGGCATCTGGTCCTGGATGACGACAGTCGATCACAAGCGACTTGGACTGATGTACTTGTGGTGCGTGCTGGCGGCGTTCTTCCTTGGAGGTGTGTTTGCACTCCTCGTCCGTCTTGAATTGATGCATCCTGGCGAAGACTTCATGAATGCCGAACAGTACAATCAGGCATTCACGCTGCACGGCGTGATCATGGTGTTTCTGTTCATCATCCCCTCGATTCCGGCTGCGTTGGGCAACTTTGTGCTTCCATTGATGCTTGGGGCCAAAGACGTCGCGTTTCCGAGATTGAATCTAGCCAGTTTTTGGGTTTATGTTACTGGTGCGATTATGGCCATTTCCGGCATCGTGTTCGGCGGAGTCGACACTGGCTGGACCTTCTATACGCCTTACTCAACATCCACTGGCGGCGCTGTTACGGTGATGACGCTCGCGGTACTGGTTCTTGGGTTTAGCTCGATTTTCACTGGCATCAACTTCATCGCGACCGTGCACAAGCTTCGTGCGCCTGGCATGGGATGGTTCCAATTGCCGCTTTTCGTTTGGGGTATCTATGCGACGGCAATCATCCAGGTGCTCGCCACTCCGGTGATCGGCATCACCATGGTTCTGCTTGTAATGGAGCGCGCTTTCAACATCGGAATTTTCGATGCGCAGATCGGCGGAGACCCCGTGCTGTTCCAGCACTTCTTCTGGTTCTATTCCCACCCTGCGGTTTACATCATGATTCTGCCGGGCATGGCGATCATTTCGGAAATCATTCCGACCTTTAGCCGCCGCACGATCTTTGGATACCGTCTGATCGCGTTGAGCTCGGTCGCGATTGCCTTAATCGGATTCCTGGTCTGGGGACACCACATGTTCACTTCTGGCCAGAGCGCGCTGGCAGCTTCGATCTTCAGCTTCCTGACCTTCCTGGTCGCGATTCCTTCGGGCATTAAGGTGTTCAACTGGATGGCGACGATGTACAAGGCCTCAATTTCGCTGATGACGCCGATGCTTTACGCGGTGAGCTTCCTGCTGCTGTTCGGAATCGGTGGCTTGACCGGAATCTTCCTGGGCGCATTGAGCGTCGACATACACTTGCACGATACCTACTTTGTCGTAGCGCACTTCCATTACGTGATGATGGGTGGCACGGTGATTGCGTTCCTCGGTGGTTTGCACTACTGGTGGCCGAAGATGTTTGGACGCATGTACAACGAGCCAGTGGCGCGCATTGCTTGCATTTTGGTCTTTATTGGCTTCAACATGACCTTCCTCACCCAGTTCTTCATGGGCAGCCAGGGAATGCCCCGCCGTTACTATACGTATCTCGATCAGTTCCAGCCGCTGCATCAGTTCTCCACATTCGGAAGCTGGGTGTTGGGCGCTGGATTGATGATTGCCGCGGTGAACCTGATGGGCGCATTGCGTGGACCGAAGAACGCTCCTGAAAACCCATGGGGAGGAACTACATTGGAGTGGCAGACACAGTCGCCTCCGATCACGCACAACTTCATCGGCCAGCCGGCGATCGAACACAATCCCTACGATTACCGCTACTTCAAAGTCCCGACCGACGCGGTTTAACCATAAAGCGAGAGATTACCAAATGAGTCAAGCGCACGAAGCGAGTCTGACAACGCACGGAGGGCATGGCGACGACCATGCCCACGAGCATAATCCATTCCATCAGCATCACTTTGCCACCATGGAGCAGCAGTTCGATGCCTCCAAGATCGGCATGTGGTTGTTTCTGGCGACAGAAATCCTGCTGTTCGGCGGCCTGTTTGTAGGCTTCGGGATCATGCAGTCGCGCCACTCAGAGGCATTCGTTGCCGGGCATCATCACCTTGACTGGCAAATGGGCGCGCTGAATACGTGTTTCCTGCTGATCAGCTCGTTCACCATGGTGATGGCGGTTTGGGCTGCGAGCCACAATAAGAACGGCAACAAGCAGAAGGTACTGATCACCAATTTGCTTCTAACGCTTGGCTTTGCCGGCGGATTCATGGTGGTGAAGTACTTCGAATACACCCACAAGTTTCATGATGGGTTGTTGCCGGGCAAGTTCTTCCACTACACGGGGCCGGATCTTGTGCCGAACATGTTCATCTTCTTCAGCTTCTACTTCATGATGACGGGGTTGCATGGGTTCCACGTACTTGGCGGCATGGGTGCCATCACTTATCTGATCGTCCGTTCGATCAAGGGCGACTATTCTGAGGATTACTTCACACCCGTTGACCTGATTGGACTTTACTGGCACTTGGTCGATCTGATCTGGATCTACCTATTCCCCTTGTTGTACTTGATTAGCTAAACGGAGAATTGGGCGAAAAGCATGAGCACGCAATCTGAAACATTGGACCATTCGCATGAGCACGGCTGGAAGGGCTATTTATACATCCTTCTGATCCTGCTGGTTTTGACGATTATCACCGTGACCGCCTCGCGAATCGACTTTGGATCTTCGACGGCAAACGTTGTGATCGCAATGACCATCGCCACGATCAAGGCCACACTGGTTGCACTGTTCTTCATGCATTTGAAGGACGACAAGCCGATTAACGGGTTGATCTTTGTGAGCACACTGCTTTTTCTTGCTGTGTTTCTAGGCTTCTGCCTCGTGGATGCGGATTCACGTTGGGATACGCGCCCGACAACCTACAAGGGACCAGTGGATCAACCGGCTCTGCCGACGCTGAATGTGGATGCACTTCTGCCGGGGGCGGCCGCAGTTCCAGCTGCTGCTGCACCTGCCAACGGCGCCCCAGCAGCGCACGGTGAAGCCAAGCACTAGGTTGGCGCAACTATATTTCGACTGCATTCCAACTGCATGATTGCCTGGACGGTCTTCTCCGTCCAGGCTTCTCTCATTTTGGTTGTAAGATCAGAGCGTGAGGACTAGCCGCTGAGAACCGCAATCATTGCATATCTGCTCGCTGTAGCTCAGCTTGCGGCCCAAGAACGAGCATTAAATCTCACATACCGCGTCGAATGGCGAATGATCGATGCGGGCAAGTCTTACCTGAAATGGAACCCCGGCCCAGGCAAGGGTGGCCAGGCGAACATTCACATCGAATCGCAGGGGCTGGTCAACAAGTTGTTTCCCGTCAAAGACGACTATTCCACCAATCTCGACGATCGAGGCTGCACGCTGTCGACCCGCATGCATGCGGAAGAAGGTTCACGAAAACGCGACACACTGGTCACCTATGACCGGATCCGCAAGAAGGTGGATTACCAGGAAACGGATCTGCTCACCAATAAGACGGTCGAGAAGGAAGTTGATATTCCCGGATGCACTTTCGATGTGATCGGCGCACTGGTGGAACTGCGGCGGTTAAAGCTTGAGCCAGGCTCAGTGTTGAATGTGCCAGTCAGCGATGGCAAGAAGTTTGTGAATGCTCGGGTGGAAGTGCAGGCTCGGGAGAAGGTGAAGACTCCTGCTGGTGAATTTAATACGATTCGCTGCGAAGCCTTCCTGTTTGACGGCGTGCTTTATGCCCGCAAGGCAAGGCTTCACATATGGTTTACCGATGACCCGGCGCGGATGCCAGTGCAGATCCGGATCGCACTTAGGGTGTATATCGGAACTGTTACTTTGCAGCTGGAGAAGACAGACTAAGGCCGAACGGTTCCGCTGAGATAGCGGGAAACTCGAGCGCCTGTTTTCGAATCGAGCCAGAGCGCTTCGAGCTGGGCGTTGCCTTCGCCGCCTGCTGGCGTCCAGACCCCATGCCAAATCCCATTCCCATCTTGAGCCAGAGGTACCGGAACACTGCCTGGAATTCGCAGCACTAGCATCGAGCCGCGAATGGTCTCGCCGCATGGATTGCGGACAACAATTTCGATAGGCGTAGGAGATTTCAATTTCGCGGCGAATCCCGCACTTGGCTTGAGAAAACTCATAACCAGGCTGGAGGAGACACAAGCTGATTTTGAGGCCGGGAGATTAAGATCGACTTCAACGATCTCAGGGATCGACTGTGCGACTGAGATCAGGACATAGTTCCGGCTCCAGGAGCCGAGGGCACCAGCGTTTGCCGTGACTTGAATCGAAACTTCCCCGCCCGCCGGGATCTCGCCCTGTGTCCTGTCCAGTCGTATCAGACTCGAGCCTGTGTAGGCAGTAAAAGCGCGAGGCTGCAGGCTGAGGTTTCGAATTCGAATCGCTTCCGCAGGTTTTGATCGATTCAACGCGATGGCGTGTGAAGAAAGTTCGAAGTTGGGAGCGGTGGTATTGACATCCAACTCTACGGGCAAAGTCTGCATCAGCACGCCTGCCTGGTCAAACAAGTTCACGCTGGCAGTGTGAATGCCTGGAGCGAGCATTTCAGGATGAGCTGTGAACTTCAGGGTGAATTCGGCGCCTGGTGTCGGCGAGAATGCCTCGACAATCAGCCAGGGCTGACTTGATATTGATGTAGCCCGCAGGGATGCATTCGACGAAGATCGGATGACAAGCAGGGCTGAGGTGGAGTTTGTTGACCTCCATTTGGCCTGGAGCTGGATCTTGTTCGTAGAGAATTCGAAGGGCTTCGCATGTGGGTCTGGGATGTCAAGAAGTTGTACAGACCTGGATTGGAGATTCTCAATTTTCAATTGGATCGCGGGTTCACCAGGGATAGTTCCGCGCCTGCGATTGAGTGCCAGCAGATAGGTGTCAGGGGCTGTAATTTCGCCGGTGGTTTCGCTAAGCTCAAACCGGCTGGCTGCGGAGGGATCGAGCGAAGCCATGAAAGGAAGGCTGGAGGTTGTAGCTCGAAGCAGCGCAACCAAGCCGCCGCCGGAGGCGCCCGAGACTTCGACTTCCAACGACTTAGGATCTGAGGGCAGTTTCTCGACACGAACGGGAATGCGCTTCTGTTCCGATGCTGTCTTCAAGGTGAGGTGACCTTCCGAAACGCCCACTGGCAGCAACATTGGATCGACGTGGACCTTGGCAAATCCGGTTGGGGCGATTGTGCTGGCTTGCACTCGCAACCAGGGCGCTGAGGACTCAAGGGTGACAAGTCCAGAATCCCGGCGGGAAACCCATTTGAGAACTTGTGGAATTCCAAACCATGATCCGTCGAACACTTTGAAGTCCAGGTTGCGGGGTTGGATTTCGATTTTATCCACTACCTGAAACGAGGCAGGGCCGGCAGCGCTCGCGCCGGATGCATCGGAGGCGGACAACACAAACTGGAAAGAGCCGGTGGAAGTCGGCACGCCGGCCAGCCCCTCAGCGGTCAACGCAAGGCCTTTCGGCAACTGACCTTCAGAGACGCTCAACTGATAGGGCAGGTCGCTCCATTCGACTTGCACCGGGAGTTTTACTGCGCTGCCGAGTTGGATGACTTCAGGCAATAGTTCCGTTCGAATCGAATAATTCTGCGTGGATCTGAATATGTAGAAACGGCTGGCGGTCGAGTTGTTTACGTCCGTCGCACCCAACGTGAACCGATACTCACCTGAGCCCGTTGCAGTGCCTGAGATCTCACCGGTCAAAGGGTTCCAGACGAGACCGTCCGGGGCGCCGCCGTTCAACCATTGAAACCGTAGAGGCGGCGTCCCTCCAACGGTTGGAACTGTCCAACGCCAAGGCTTGTTGCGAGGAACCGAAACCGAATTGAGATCAGGCAACTCGAGAGGAGGGTTGACGGTTAGCTGGAATGACTGCACCGCCGAGGAGCCGGACCGATCGCGAATGGTCAATTCAAATTCATACTTTCCGACATGGGTTGGAGTTCCAAAAATGGCTTCTTCCGCCAGCATCAATCCAGGTGGAAATTGGTTAGCCGAACCAATTTGCCACTCGACAATCGGCAGGGCGGAGTGTGTTTCGATGGTTGCCCGGAATGGCAAGTTCAAGGTGGCTCCCATCGGCACGGGTTCGAGGAACTGCGGGCCATTGGCGATTGAAATTGAATAGTTGCGCGTTGCCAAGACCCCGGCAGCATCAGTACACAAAAGCTTCACGGGAAACGCACCTGTAGATTGGAAGAACCCGGAAATTCTGCCGGTTAGCGGATTGAGCGTTACCCCTGGCGGGAGTACGCCATTTACAATACTCCATCGCAAAGGCTCTGTACCGCCTGTAGCTGTCAATAGCAGGTTGATTCCGCCTTCCCTCGAGTATGGCCCGCCCAAGGAAGCATTGAAAATGGAAACGGGAGAGTTGACCTTTAAGGAAACCATCGCAAGATCGGATGCGCCCGTTGCATCGGAAACATGAATCGTGAAACTGAATTGTCCGACTTCGGAGGGAGAGCCTGAAAGAATTCCGTTCAGAAATATGAGACCTGGCGGAATGGTTCCCGACGTGTACCAATGCAGTGGCGCAGTACCCCCGGTCGTCTCAAATGGGATGGCGACCAAGGCCCCCTGAGTAGTGGGCTGGAGCGAAGCATCGGTGCGAATCACCATGGGAGAGATGATTGAAATCGAGAATGTTCTCGAAGCAGTGTTGGCAAAGGCATCCGTTGCCACAACCGTGAAGTTGAAGACGCCAACACTTGCGGGGATGCCCGTCAAGGCTCCGCCAGAGCTGAGATTGAGCGTCGGCGGTAGAGCACCGGCGGATATCGAGAACGAAATCAGGCCCGAGCCACCTGTGGCTTGCAGAGCCCCTGAATAGTTGGTTCCAATCCTACCGGAGGGCAGGCTCGCTGTAGAGAACACAATGGGCGGCGCGCTCACCGCGATGGCATAGGTTGCAGAGGCCAAACCACTGAAGGCATCCCCGACACTCACTGTAAGAGTAAAAGTCCCCAGGCTCGTTGCATTGCCGGTAAGGAGGCCAGTATTTGAAAGAGTGAGGCCGGAGGGTAAGGCTCCCGAGGCCAAAGTGTAGGCCAGAGCGCCCGCGCCACCTGAAGCGAGAATGGAGGCCGTATATGGATTGCCCTGAATTGCGGAGGGCAGGCTGGTCGTCGAAATCGCTACAGGCGGAGAAGTGATGGCGATGGACAGCGATCTAGATGCCGTGTTTGAAATCGCATCGGTTGCTGTGATTGTAAAGCCAGACGTCCCGGGGGCGGTTGCAGAGCCGCTAATCACGCCAGCCAGAGACAAGCTGAGGCCAGCGGGCAGGGATCCGGAGCCCAGGATGAATGCTACCGGGGCAACGCCTCCGGTTGCGCTCACTGCTGCATTGTAGGAAGCTCCAAAAGCGCCGGAAGGAAGACTTGAAGTGGAAATGGAAAGAGGTGCGATAACAACAATTGAAAAGCTGGACGAAGCTGCAACACCATTGCTATCGGTGGCTGAGAGGGTGAAATTGTAGGTACCAGCCGAGCTCGGAGTGCCAGAAACAACAGTGCCTCCAGAGGTCAAGCCGAGCCCTGAGGGGAGAGATCCAGCCGTTAGCGTAGCACTGCTGATCGCCCCAACAAAGGTGATCGTCTGCGAGTAGGCTGAACCGACTACCGCGCCTGGCGTGGGAAGGCTGATTTGCGGCATCGCAGACGTGGTGAAATTCACAGTTGTCGAAGCAGTAGAGCCCCGCACATCCGTCACCGTGACAACGAAGGAACCAGAGGCGGCGGCGCTGACGGTTCCACTCAACGCCCCAGTCGTGGAATCGAGCACAGCGCCGGGAGCAAGAGCACCCGCCGATACCGAGTAGGCGATCGGCACCGTCCCACCGCTTCCCGCGTAAGAGGCCGCGTAAGTCTGTCCAACCGTCCGGCTGATCGCCACAGCGGATGCGATCGTCACGGCCTGGTTTACGATGATCGAAAAAGCAGTCGACCCCGTGTTCGAGGAAGAATCAGTAGCTTGCACTGTGAAGTTGAATGTACCTGCGACGCTGGTGGAGCCGCTAAGAACTCCGGCGGAGGAAAGAGTCAAACCAGTGGGAAGCACTCCCGATAACACCGCATAAACGAAGCCTGAACCGGTTCCGCCACCGGCTGAAAAAGAGGTGACTGGGTAGCTCCGGGCCGCAGTCCCCTGTGCGAGCGAGCCTGAAACCACCACAGGCGCAACAATATTAAAATTGATGGTCATCGTGACCGAGCCGGCATTAGAATCGGTAAACGAATAGACACCGGAGCCCGCCCCCGCCGATGTAGGGGCCCCAGAGATCTGCCAGGTGGCATTGCCCCCACTGCTGGAGGACTTGGTAATCAACATTCCTGAAGGCATCGGCGTGCCTGAGATGAAATTGATGTTCGGGTTGATGAAAACGCTATTCGTTGTGCAAGAGGAAAGCACCGAAACCGCAACGTTTACGCTTCCGTTTACGGTAACAGCGCAACTGCTGCCGGAAATCGCATGGGCTGATTCAGGAAGGCCAAGAGCATAGAGCCAGACCGTAACTATACACAACTTTCTCAACATCAGCAGGACTTATCGACTCGCGACGGCGCTGCTTTAGCAGAAGCTGCGTGAAACCTCGGCACACTTGAGGCCGTATGCTAAGTGTATGAGCCGTTTGCTGATTCTGACTCTGTGCGCCGCACTGGCGGCTTTGGGTCAGATCAAATTCAATGTCGAACAACTGGTGAGCTTCGTCAAGAGTTCGGTCCGCTTGAAACATCAGGATGAAAAAGTGGCGAACTATCTGAAGAAGGTGACCCTCAGCGAGCAACTGCCTCCCGGTAGGATCGAGGATTTATTGGCCAGCGGCATGGGCCCCAAGACCTACGACCAGCTACAGTCGATGGTTGCAGCAACGGCTTCCCTGCCCCCACCCAAACCGACCGCCGCTCCAACCGAGCAGCCCGTAGCGCAACTGATTCCTCCACCCTCTGAAGCAGAGCAGCGGAAGTTGATTGAAGAACTTCGAGAGTACTCGTTGAACTACGACAAGAGCCTGCCTGATTTTCTCTGTACTCAGGTCACCCGGCGATTCTACGATCCATCGGGACTTGAGTATTGGGTGAGCGCGGATACGATCACCTCCAAGCTCAGCTACTTCCAGCACAAAGAAGAAAAGAAGGTGCTCTTCGTCAACAACCAGTACAAGGACATCGACTGGGAGAAGTTGGGCGGCGCGTCCTCAACAGGTGAATTTGGCGACATGCTGAGAGAGATTTTCGAGCGGGACACACGAGCCAGTTTTCAGTGGGAACGTTGGGGTACGCTGCGCAAGAAGCGAACTCATGTGATCCGGTATCAAGTGGAACAGTCGCAATCGAAGTGGGCGATCGTGTATGAGAAGTCAATGAGCATCAGGCCTGCCTATACCGGATTGATTTACGCCGACGCCTCCAACGGCATGATCATGCGTGTGACTCTCGAGGCGCTGAACATGCCGGCGAGTTTCCCGATCCAGGTCGCCAGGAATCAACTCGACTACGACTACACCGAAATTGGCGGAAGCACTTTCCTGCTTCCATTGAGGGCGGAGATGCGCATGCGCGAAGGCCGATTGCTAATCCGCAATGACATTGAGTTTCGCAACTACCGCAAGTTTGGCGCTGACACGTCGATCACATTCGATACGCCCGAGCCGCTTGCTTCCGATCTGGTGAACGAAACTCCGAGCAAGGATGTCCCAAAGCAACCGGCCCCGACGGGATCAGTATCTCGAGTTATTCCGAAAGACAGTGGAATCAAGCCGAAAAAGCCTTAAAGTTTAAGAATGGGTCTTTTTGCAAGCGAGCCGCGGCCGAAGATGCGAATGAGAGCTGCGCGGATGCACCGCTATGGCGGCAATGAGGTTGTTGTCATTGATGAGCTGGACTGTCCGCTAGTAGGCCCAGGCGAAGTACTTGTGAGGGTGGAGGCGGCTGGAGTGAATCCGGTGGACTGGAAGATTCGTGAGGGATACATGAGCAAGTTCCTTCCGATTCAATTGCCCTACACGTTGGGGTGCGATCTTTCGGGCACTGTCGAGGCGATTGGGGAAGGCGTGCAACGATTCCGGGTTGGCGACGCGGTGTACGGCTATCCGCAATTGATTCGGTCCGGGGCATTTGCAGAAGCGGTTGTGATGCTCGAATCGGAACTCGCGCTTGCGCCCACATCGATGCCGCTATTTGAGGCGGCCGCATTGCCTGTCGCGGTCAACACTGCTTACGATGGCTTGTTTCTTCATGGCAGTCTCGAAGCTGGTATGCGAGTGCTCATTCTTGGTGGTTCGGGTGGAGTGGGATCGGCGGCAGTGCAATTGGCGAAATGGGCAGGCGCCGAAGTCTTCGCAACTGCGTCGGCAAGGAATCAGGACTGGCTGAGAAGCATGGGGGCGATTGCAATCGACTACGGTTTGCAGTCCACGCCCGATGTCGTCCAAGACGTCGACTTGATCTTTGACACCGTCTCGGTTGAGAGTTCAGAAGCTGCATTGCCAAGCTTGAAAAGAGGCGGCTTATTAGTGAGCTCTACATATGCCTTGCCGGCAAAAGCAGTACTGGAGCAGTACGGGGTGCGTGCGGTAATGTATGGCATTCAACCATCAGGTGAGCGCTTAAGCCATATTGCATCGATTGTCGACCAGGGCGCCGTCAGAATGACCATCGACCGAGTCTATCCGCTCGAGGAAACAGCACAGGCGCTGGCAGCCAGTCAGGCTGGCCGGACGCGCGGCAAATTGCTCATCAAACCTTTTTCAAATTGATAAACTGCCCGGTATGCGTTTTGTAAGCTTCGCGTTTTTGTCTGCCCTGGCCGCCATTGCACTGCAGAATCGCAGTTGATCATCTTTCCCGGTGAGAACCACGGCATTGCGAGCCCCAGCTTCCAGCGGGACCGCATGCAGCGCTACCTCGACTGGTATGCAAAGTTTCTCAAGCCTGCGCCTCAAGCGACGCCAAGCGGCGGAAACCAGCACCGGAAACTACCCAAGCCATTCCCGCAAACGGTCACGGAAATTTCTGCTTGCAGTGAGC
>Ga0163144_10002177_pt1 | contig 45768 bp, 60 predicted proteins | sample OliLak19BULKMAT1_FD_123175 | JGI IMG/M metagenome (GOLD analysis project Ga0163144, IMG submission 123175) | Freshwater microbial mat bacterial communities from Lake Vanda, McMurdo Dry Valleys, Antarctica - Oligotrophic Lake LV.19.BULKMAT1 | ecosystem: Environmental > Aquatic > Freshwater >... | reverse complement strand
CTGCCCTGCCTAATTTATTTATTTATTTATATTATAATATAATATAATATAATATAAATAAATATAGAGTTTCCCGGAGCCTAAAAAATAGGCAGGGGGGGAGGGGGGGTACCCCCCCCCCTGAGGAGTACAACAAGCGGTGGATATGACGGTGGATATGACAGTCAAAGTGACTGTCACCCTTCGCTATGCGGTAGGCCGCAAATTCTGCGGAATACCGCACTTGACAAGCCCCCACTTCCCATACTATAACTCTTCCTCACGGCGCTTCGCCCCCACTTCCCATAGGAGACCCCTTACCCATGCCTTCAACCCGATATTCAGTCGTAATTTACCTCAAATCCGCCCAAGAACACGCTAGCCTGAAACTCCTAGCCGCGAAGTGCGGAAAGAGTTTTAGTGGTTGGATTAGGGATATTATGATGAAAGAACTAATTATAGAAGAATACAAACACGCCCCCGCCCCCACCCCCACACCCCCACTTCAAGTCAGTAAAGAACTAATACAGGAGAATGGAGGGGAGGTGGATATTAGTGATATAAAAAATCTACTCGGGCCCTAGCTAGGTTTAGGGTTATGTTAGTATTAGCCCCTCTAATGTGAAGAGGCTTGAAGGATTAGATTTACTAATTTGACACGTGCCTTGCCACATGCTACTATCCGCCCAACACCACACCCACACCCACACCCTCCACCACCTAACCCCCCCACACCTAAAATAGGAGAGAAATTATGAAATACGTTATCGTCCGTACACACAGTGCCGGCGTTTTTGCCGGCGAAATGGTCAGCCGAGACCATAAGGAAGTTGTGCTGGCTAACGCTCGCAGAATTTGGTATTGGGTCGGCGCTGCAACGCTAAGCGAATTAGCCGTTCGTGGCACCATCGCCCCAAACGAATGTAAGTTTCCGGTGGCTGTGAGTAACATTCTGGTCACGGAAGTTATAGAAATCCTCGATGTAACGGACGCCGCCCGCGCAAGCATAGAGTCCGTTCCGGAATGGACGGCTACAAATGGTTGATACACATACGAAAAGTTTCAAAATCAAAGAGCGCTTTTCCCAAAACACACTTTGGGAAATCAACGCTGCTAGTTTGCGAAACGCAAACTTACAAGGCGTCAACCTTCGTGGCGCTAACCTTCGCGGAGCCGATCTTCGCACCGTCAACTTTCGCGGAGCAGATCTGCGCGAAGCAGATCTTAGCCATGCAGATTTCCACGGCCCGAATCTGCATGTACCGCTGCTCCGTGACGCAAACCTTGACGGAGCAATAAATTTCTACGCTAGCGCCGATCTTCGCGGCGCTGATTTGCGCGATGCAGACCTGCGCGGAGCCGATCTTCGTGGCGTAGATATGCGCCATGCTTACCTTCGCTGCGCTAGTCTTAGCTGCGCTCTACTCTGTAGCGCCGATCTTAGCCGCGCCTATCTCAACGGCGCTGATTTGAGCGCTGCGGATCTGCGCGGGGTAGATTTTACCAGCGCAGACCTTCGCGACGTTAACCTTTTTGAGGCTAATCTCAACGGCGCTACGCTGCACTGCGTTTCCGGTATCATAGACGCTGGCACGCCAGACGGATGGCGCGCTTATGGCTGGCTGCGTGATGGTCGCCTCTCCATCCGTGTTGGTTGCTGGGAGAAAAGACTCACAGAAACCCGCGAGTATTGGGCGGGCAGGCCGGATCATCGCGAAGTACTCGCGGCGGTCGAGCATATTGTAACAATAGCCGCGATCCGTGGATGGAAGTTATGACCACCTTGCGTTGTTATGAAATAGTGCATCGCCGTACTGGCGAAGTACTTTTATCGCGAGAAATAAACGCCGCAGGCATGCACGACGCTAGCCTACAGGGACTTAGTCTGCGCGGCGCAGACTTACGCCGCGCTGATCTTCGCGGCATTGATTGCCGCAAAGCCGACCTTCGCGGCGCAGATTTACGCCATGCAAATCTACATGGCGCAGATCTACGCCATGCAAATCTACGTTTCGCCAACCTTCTCAACGCCGATCTTATCGGCGCTAACCTTTTCGATATAGATCTAACCGGCGCTATTTTACGTGGCGCTGCTGGGATCGTGGATGGCGGCGCGCCAGACGGCTGGTACGCTTACGGATGGCGGCGCGATCATCGTTTATCGCTCCGCATTGGCTGTCGCGAACTACGTTTGGACGAAGCACGCAAGTATTGGGAGGGTAAGTTCGACCGCCTCGAAGTACTCGCAGCGGTAGAATATATCGCAGCGGTGGCAACGATCCGTGGATGGTTGCCCTAATGGCGAAAGTTAGGAAAATAACTTGTCGCCTGGAAAATGACTGGTACGGGCTCGATGACCCAGAAACAGTAACCGATACTTACTCTTCCGGTTACGTTGATGGGACTTCAGGGGGTAATCTCCCTTCTTTGAAAGGTTTCGGAGGCGGCGGCGGATTTGCCGCAGGCTATGGTTACGGCCACGGTTCCGGAACCGGCTCTGGTGATTGCGACAACGGTAAACTTACCGGCTGGGGTTACGGTTTCGGTGATGGCGAAGGCCGCGCCGATAATACCGGAACCGGCGACGGTGATGATATCACCGTCAGAGTAAGGAACAAAGTTGGCCGTTCGCGTGACAATTGATGGCTATGGTACCGGTTCCGGTACCGGTTCCGGTTCTGGTGATAGTTCCGGTTCCGGCACCGGTTCCGGTGATCATGACCCCATTATCGGTTTTGGCGGCGGAGCCGGCTTTGCCACCAATTTTGGTTACGGCCACGGTTCCGGCAATGGTGCCGGTAATGGTTGGGGGTTTGGTTATAGCGGTCACGGATAACCCGTGACTAATCCTATGGTAGGTGGATCTAGTAATAGATCCACCTACCATTTTTTTTGCTCAAAATCATATAATCCGCACTAACAGCTATGTACCCACTTTCACTAACAGAACTCCATCCCTTATTTCCCTGTTGTTTCTGTGACAGGCCGACGCCGCGATATACTTTCTACAACACAACGTGCGCGTTCTGCCTAATGGAAGGGCAAAATAAAATGTCTTCTCTGACGGAAAAAATAGCCCTACTAACCGCGCGCCGAACAATGTTATTACAGCAATTATCCGCGCTAGACAAAGAACTTCGTGTGGCTATCAATATAGCCACACCAACAAAACCAACATTCATCCGCCTTTTCCCGTGTAGCTGCGGGATGCGATTTGACTTCTTTTTGGATAGGCTTACCCATATTGATTTGGCCGATTCCGATCTTCATCGGGCGGATGGAGAAATCCAAAACGGCCACCACGTCTATCATAATGAAGACATAGTTGGCAATCCGCCAATAAAAAAGACAAAACTTCCCAAACTTCCCAATCGTTTCTCCTCCTTCGAAGATTTTGATGAGATAGAGTAGGAGTACCATATGCGTTGCCCAGTCATTTCATGCCTTTCACATAATGTCACTTCGGAGAGAAAATACGGCGCGTTCCGGGGGGATAGTAATCGGAAAAAGTATACCGGCCTAAACGTAGACAGGCGGAGATACACTTGTTTAGACTGTAACATAAGCTTCTACACGATCGAAATCCTCGAAACGGATTTCGAAATAAACTACTCCGCCTCCTCCACAATTGAAACACGTTCTCGGATAAGGTAAGATGAAAATAGCTTTCTACAAAGACTACCATTCCGGCACCGGAAAGCAAAAAGATACTTACTATAACGTCCTATCCGTAACGGTATGGCCAGGTGGTATTATAGGGTTTTCCCATCAACCTACTCCCACTTCCCCGCGGGAGTACATTTGTTGCAATTTAAAATTCAAAATCATCTGCGAAGCAGCGGATGATCCCAGCACCATCAAATACAGAACAACCTAAAGGACTCCTACCATATGAAACGATACACAAAACCAACAGAGATCCGCATATTCTGGTCACCGGACACCGAACGATACGCGGTACAATCCCCTCCTGGTGGGGCGCTATTCGTGAACGACGTCAATCTTTTCTGCGACACAGCCCGTTGGGATGGGACTAACAAAATCTGGCTCATCCTACCGGAAGATCTTGACAGTATGGTTGATATTCTCACCCGGCACCACGGGAAAATTCCAACGGTGGAACGGAAGCCGGAACCTACGGCTTTTGTTACAAAAATCAATGAAAACCTAATCCTTAGAATGTTCGAGGCCGCTGGCCCCGAAATAAGTAGTAAAATCTACAAGATGATGATCAAAGAATACCACCCCGACAGTGGTACAGAACCCTCCCATGATAAATGCGCTGCAATCACGGTAGGGTATAGAGAAATCAAAGCAGCCCTACATTGGAAATGAGGGTAACCATGCGACACGATTCAGATACACCAACGGATATAGCAATTATTGAAGCCAACAAACGCCTCCAAATCCGCCGCGCGGAAATGGAGGCCAAGAAAGCCAACAGTAACTCCCCGCTAGCATTACTAAAAGACCGAATAACAATTATTATTGATACTAGTGGGTCTATGGAGATTGGTTTCGACGGTACCACTAGGTTAGCGGCAGCTAATAGTGGCCTCCAAGCCATCATCGCGGCCTCCACCCCCAGAAAAACCGCATACTCCATAATCTCCCTCTCCGCGCCATCCTTCCTTACTATTCCTTTTACCAACGATTATATAAAAATACAATCCCGCACCTATGCTGACGGCGGCGGTACGGATGGTCTTGGGGCAATGATTATTGCCCACACACAAGCATTCCGTCCCAGTAGGATTATTATCCTCACAGATGGAGAATGGGTACACAAAGGTGAAGTACTAGAAGTAATCACCAAACCGCCCATCATTCCTACGGATACCATAGCTATTGGTGAAGCCGAAGATAGGTTTCTCCGCGACGTGGCATCGTCAACCGGCGGCGTGTTTACTCGTGTAAACACACAAGCAGATTTGAAAACGCACTTTATCATGCTGGAACCAACCAACTACTTACGGATAGAAAATAAAGGACAGTAAAATGATTACTTTTTTAAACATCCGCCGATCAATCATTCTCTCCGATACTCCGAATGAGTATTCGGATAGAGTTACAATTATTGAGGACTTCGGGGCAAGGGATCTTGGGCTAAGTTATTACCATCCCTCTTACCCTTCCAAATTTATGGCCATGACTTGCACCCGGCGCGCTGCCGCCGAAGCAATCTTCGACAGCTACACAACCGAGGAGATTTTCAATGAAACATGGGATCCTGCTTACCTTAATATCAACCCTAGCATTTGCTAGCCCACCCCCAACTAACGCCCAAACCCTATATCAGCAGAGGAGCCTAAATGGAGCCACATCTTACACCTATCTCTCACGCGTGGGACCAGGCCCCGCCCCACTACCAAATAACTCCCCTAACGGCCATATGGGAGAAATCATTCTCCGACCCGATAGATTTCAATACAACAATTATCTCCGTGATTCGGGGATATTGGATAGGAACCTTAGCCGCCACTATCACCCACCATCAATCCGGTGATAGAGTAACCCTCGCGTGGACTTGTGGTTGTGTGTGGCGGGGCTATGTGGGCGCCCACATCCACACAAACCGTGTCCACACTTATGAATATTGCCCCCTCCACCACACACCAGGAGACCCCCACAAATTAATTACCCCCCTTGACTTATTCTTCTGTTGGAATTGCCTCTTTCCATTAGAAGAAGGCTTCGACTTCGACGCAGCGCAGCCCCAAGTAGAACACCACCCCGAAGTATTCCCACCAAACAACGAATATTTCGATGGGTTTGCGGATGGGATAGAATATTGCCCCATCTGCGCCTTGAAGATTGACTACGATGCCATCTACAATACATGGCTGACAAACAACCAATTATGAGAATAACCTACACACAAGATCACCACCAGAAAACCTTTATCATCCAGATAGTAATAGATGATAAAGACCTGGTAGCCCTGCCGATGCGCGTGAATGTCCAGCCGCGCAATTTCTTATCCCTATCCCAGCAACTTATACACTTAGCCACAGTGGCTGAGGAATTAGAGTTGCAAACCACAGAGGAGAGTGAAATGGAATATTCACAGTTGGTTAGTGAAGAAGAGCTTGAAGAGAAGGAGAATGAGGAGAAGGAGAATGAGGAAGAGGAAGAAGAAGTAGAAGAGGAAGATGAGGAAGAGGAAGAGGAATACGAAGAAGAGGAAGACGAGGAGGAAGAAGACTCACCCGATATGACCACTGAGGAGAATACAGATGAGGATAACGAGTGAACAACCATCCGCAAAATTACAGCTACTACCAAAACCTATCCTCTCCCTCACAGATGAGGAACTCATGGCATATGTGGTGGAACTCCGCGGGAGTAGGGGCAAAACACTAGAAAAAAAAGCCAAAACACCAAAAAACCCCTCCTCTGCTCCCCCCGGAGCAAAAAAGAAGTCCAGCATTATTGATATGGACGATATGGACGATATAGGATGATGATGAACATAAACATGAGGAATGATTGCGTTTTAGTAAAACGCATTCCACTCCCCTTAGCCACTAAAGCCGGCATTATTCTCCCTACCCGCGCCCAGGAACTACCACAACTTGCCTTAGTCGTAGCAATTGGCCCCGAAAACCCAGAGAACATCGGATTTCATGATATGGTTCTTGTAATGAAATTCGCAGGCACCCGCTGGGAACGGGATGACGGAGACTACTATATCCTCCGTATTAATGAACTTCTAGCTGTCCTTCAGCACGGGAGTCCCATATGAGTAATGATATCTCTGAATTCCTACCAAAAGAAATCCGGGAGCTAGAGTGGTATGATAATTCCACTCTCGCCACTATTGACAAATGCAACAGAAAGGGGTTTTGGAAGAATGTATATCAACTTCCCAACACCCCAGAGATCAACACGCCCAATGGAAAAATCCAACCCAAAGGTATCGCCGAACGTATGGGTATCGGGGCTTTCGTCGGCACAGCCTTTCACGCCGCCCTTGACCGCTACTATGCCCCACTAAACTCCACAAAAACCTACGAGCAACGGAAGATTATAGCTTTCCGCGCCTTGGCAAGTAAATACGCGGAACTAATCCTCGAACCAGAGCTTGCGGAGACAAAATACTCCCTCCCTCGTTGCATTGATGTTTTAGACATGTACTTCACCCGGTATGAAGAGGAGGATAAGTGGTTTAAGGTAATTGACACAGAGGTAGTCGCGGTTGTGGTAATTCGGCCTAAGGACGATGAGCCAGATTTTACCCCTTTCAATTGGATTGCCCGTTCAGATGGGACGATTGAAAGAACACGTTACCAGGATCGTATGGTAATGGAGCACAAGACCGCCACCAGCCCCGAACAAAAACTAACGGAGCTTGTAATGTCCCGGCAAACGGAAGGTTATTGTTGGGCCATGAGTGAATTCCCCTCAGAAAAGCCCATTGTGGGTATTATGGCCAATGTAATCTCCATCCGGGCCGCGGAATGCGACCCCAGCAAACTCTTTTTTCGAGATTACATCTCCAAATCCAAATACCAACTAGCCCAGTGGAGATTCGAGACTATCCGTAAAGTGTTATCGTGGCGGGCAATAAATGCCGCGGCCTCCACCACCCCACACATTTTACAGTCCATGCAATACTTCACCCGGAATACGGAAGAGTGTACACGTTATGGTAGATGCTCTTTCTACGATCTTTGTCTACACGGACCCCAAAGTGTAGATCTCAACAACTACACGGCTAATATATGGAATCCCCTCTACGCAGAGAAAATGGACCCCCCATGACAATCAGACAAGTTAGGGCTATTTTAAATAAACTTCCTGATGACGCCATCCTAGTCACCCGCGCTGGCGCACTGGGTTCGAGTATTAATATCGAAAAAATACTCTACTCCCCCAAACAGAACCTAGCTCTCCTCCTACTTGATGAGAAAGTGCTAGATGCACTAGCCTTAGATCGCGCCATGACTCACATGGATAACATGCGAGGTTATGAAGATGAGTGACTTTGAAGATGATAACTACTCCGAAACCGTTCTCCACCTCGCGGAGAGTATACTAGCCTCAACCAAAGAACAACTAAACATCCTATCCCTACTTCCACTTCCACTTCCTCTCAACATGCACCCTACCTTTCTCCACACATTACAAGACCTGCGTAACGGGGCTAAGATGCTATTAGTCCTCGCTAGTAGAAAAAAGGACAAGTAATGGTTTTTAATAACGACGTGGTTAAAGAAAAGCTTAGATCCCTAGGTAAAACACAGGAGGATTTAGCGCGTGATATGGGAGTGGGCGTTGGGACCGTGAATCGGTGGTTGAATAAAAAACACGTGCCGCTAAAAGTATATGTTCGTTTGCTTACGGAGGTTCTTGATGAGTACGAAACCCGCAAAGCCCACACTTGACGCATACTCCACCGGGGCTGTCCGCTACCACATCACCCCATCCCGCCCGGATCTAATCCCAGAAGAATTCATCCAAGCCCTCGGCGAACGATATCACTTGGGCGCTGAGATATATGGGAATTGGAACTGGGTGGGTTTACCCTATACCAACATATTCCTTCACGCAACACAGCACTTCCTCAAACTGGGTAACCAATTATCCAGCCGCCCCTACCCCAAAGAAGGAGCGGAAAGTGTGCGAAGTAATGCCGCGGCAGTAGCGTGGGCGATGGCCGCTATTATTTACTTCGTAGAAAATGGCGATCCCACTGCCCCCCATCCCATAAAGGAGTAACCATCCATGCCCATCTACCAAGCCCAAGAACTTATCGCGCTTACGAAAATACGAAAAGCCATTCTTGTGTTCGGCCCACCAATAACGGGGAAAACCTATTCCCTCTGGACTTTAGTCCGTTGGTTGAAGCAGAATAATCTAGGCAAACTGCACCTGTTTGACTTAGATAGAAAGTGTGAATCACTGGTAAGAAAACTTGACAAAGAGAAACTGTTGGATTATTTGCTAGTGTATCAATACACTCCGCCTGATAAGTTAGGTTCCGGGGCCACGCAGCCTGGCTCCAAAGATTTGTTTGTGGCGTTTCAAAACGACTACAACAAGTATTGGGACAACGTTGAGCCTAATACCGGGGCCTGGAAATCAACCTACACTGACCCCCCGGGAGCCATCTTTATTGACTCCCTCACCCGCTTTCAGGAAATTGTGATGGATTATATCATTTCCTCCTTGGGCCGCCCACTAGGTGCCCCCAACACTGACGCGAGGGCAGACTATGGGAAACAAATGCAGAAGGTGATGGAGGCCGTACAATCCCTCAAATCTCTCCCTTGTATCACAGGCTGGCTCGCCCATGACCAGATGGAGAAGGATGAAATTCTGGGGAAAATCGTGGTACTCCCCAATGTTACAGGAAAAAAACTTCCGTCTATGCTAGCTAAGGAATTTAATTGCGTACTCTACTCCGTAGTTCAGCAGGTTGCGGATAAGGCTACGTACAAATGGCAAGTCTCTCCGCAAGGGTGGGTGCAGTCCGCCGGAGTAACTTCACGGGATGATTTACCAGTTTTTGTGGAGCAGGATTATGCAAAAGTTTTCTAACAAGCGCATATACATCAAACCTAACCTATACTCCCCCACTTACGCCGATGGGTGTAAGATAGGATTTTTCTGGGGCGTCGTGGCAACATGTGGGTTTATCTCATTCTTCCTTAATTATATTCCTCTGGCCCAACCCTAACCCCTTAAGAGAGAGGGAGGTTAATTCTTCTCTCTTATTGCCGCCGTGGTGGAATGGCATACACAGGGGACTTAAAATCCCCCGGAGAATATCCATGCGGGTTCGAGTCCCGCCGGCGGCATTATGAAAACTCCCCCGAGCGAAGCGGGGCCTTGTTACTTGAGATTGAGCTAATGCGTGGAGTGAAAATTTTGTTACTTGAGAATGAAAATTTCTCCCTAGGAGGGCCTCTTCCCTTGAAACCCATTTCCAGTGATTTTACTAACTACACCCTCACCAAGAACTACTTCTTGGAGAATGGGATTTATTGGCAAGGGATATACAACTCGGAGGAAGGTAAGGGGAGTTATTTTAAATTGGAGTTTCTCGCGAAGATGATTTGGAAGGTGGATTTGGAAAGTAGATTTGGAAAATAGGAACCCTTAGCTCAGTCTGGTCAGAGCCGCCGGCTCATAACCGGTTAGTCGTAGGTTCAAATCCTACAGGGTTCATTTCTAAGGAGAGAGAGAGAGAGAGAGAGAGAGAGAGGTACATTATATGCTATTCCCACTTCCCCGCGCTCCCCCACCCCCACCCTTACCCACACACACTCCCACCCTCACCCTTACCCTTAATAGGAGTTATCCCAATGCCAAGACTTAGTTCTGACTTACAGGATGCAGGCGTCTATACCCTTATCCCCAACGGCCGCTATAACGCCCACGTCATCGCCGTCCGAGACACGGACAAAAATGATATCTCCAAACCCCTCACCTCTCAGGGCGGGGCGCCAATGGTACAGTTAGATTGGGAGATCGACGAAGGTGAGTACGCTAAACGCCAGATTAGATTTGACACATTAATGCTAGGAGGAAATTCCAAGGAAGGAAAGCCCATTTCTCTCGGGGCATTGTGTAGTTTCCTACACTTCACCGGCACGCCGTGGAGTTGCATGGATTGCAACAACACAGAAGCTTCCCGTAAGTTTTATCTCGGAGATATTGCAGACAACACCATTGGGTTGAAGAAGGGAAACTTCTACTGCCCAGACTGCAAGTCTCCCAAGCCCCGGATTACTTATGATACAGGTAATTTTATGGGGGCTCGTTGCGGCGTCGGTGTCGCTTCCCGTAAGGGGAATGACGATCGTGAATTTAATAACATCAAGGGCTACACAGACCTTGCTTAGGAGGGAGTTTATGTAATTTAACTAACTAGCTCAACAGTAGATCACAGCATAGGGCGAGGCAATAAATCTTTGCCTCGCCCTATAGCTATTGGTAATAAAGGAGGTTGTGGATGGCATATGTTGGGGCGGAAGGGCCGCGACATGCTACAGTGGCTATAGTCGGAGAAAAACCCAACAGGGAGGATGTCCAACAGAATAGGCCATTTGTTGGGGCCAGCGGCCGCGAGCTAACGAGCCTCTTACTTCAATCCGGTGTTAGCCGCAGTGCAATTTATATAACTAACGCAGTCAAAAAAGTAAATAACTTCGACACCCCAACTAACCTAGAAATCCAAGCCGAGCAACTCACCCTATACAAAGAACTCGCCTCTTTGCCAAATCTCGCCGTTATAATCCCAATGGGCTCCGCGGCCTTAAAATCCCTTACTAACTTCCAACTAGACTCCATCGGCAGTTACCGAGGATCAATCTTGCCTTCTTTTATAGGAATCAAGATGGTCCCTACTTACCACCCTGCTTTTTACATGCGTGGGGAGTGGCGATTTAAGCCAATAGTAAGATTTGATATCCAGAGAGCTTTGGAAGAATCCACTTCCAAAACCATTCCAAAACCTAGCCGAAGCTACTGTATAGCGGAGACTCGTCAAGACCTACTCCACATGTGGGAGGAGTTGTCGAATAGGGTAGAGTACATATCCTTCGATATTGAGCTAATGCGTGGGCGGTATATTGAGTGTATCGCTTTCGCCAAGACTCCCAACGTAGCTTACTGTATTCCTCTTACCGATGGCCGCAGAAAACCATATTGGATTCGCCCAGAAGATGAAGCCTACGCCTGGAAAATAATCAATGCCATCCTCACCCAAGATAAGATTGCCTATGTGGCCAAAAACGGATTGTTCGATTGTTGGCATTTATGGAGGCACGGAATCACCGTCCCTATGGACAACGGCTATGACCCTGAATATATGCACCGCCTCCGTGCCCCCGACTTACCGCATGATTTAGGGTTCCTTGTAAGCATCTACACCAAGGAACCCTACTACAAAGACGAAAGCGGCGATTGGACTTTACAAAATCGCACTATCCCTGACGAACAATTTTACATTTACAATTGCAAAGATGCCCTAACCACCCTTGAAGTACTCTATGAACTTCGTGATGATATGGAACAGTGGGGGATGTTAGATTACTACAAACAACGCGTTCAGCGGCAATGGAGCGCGGTAATGGATATGCGATGCCGCGGCTTGCATATTGACGCTGCGGCCGTGCGTAACGTCCGCACCATCATCCAAACTGACATAGCCGAACTCACCGCCAAATTAGAACGCGTGGCCGGTTGGAAACTTAACACCAAATCCTCCCTGGAAATGACCAAATTCTACAACAACCTCAAAGTAAACTATGACAAAACCACCACGGGCAAACCTAGACTCGACGTCGAACGCGTCTACACCTACGCCGCCCGTTACCCTCAATATCGTGACATATTCCACAACATAGCAGAACTCAACACCAAACGAACCCTGCAATCTGGTTTTCTTAACTTAGTCACTGACCAAAACAACTACTACCATCCAGCTTTGACTATAACTAAAACCGTAACTGGCCGCTTAGCGTCCAAAGGCTCCGATGACGGAGGCCCACAAATACAAAACATCCCCAAATCACTTCGACATATTGTTATCCCAGATGACCCAATAACGGACGAGCTAGTCAACGCCGATCTTAAAGGCGCGGAGGCTATGCTATTAGCCTACTTTACCCAAGACCCGCTACTCCTCGGCGCTTTCCTCCAAAAAAAAGACATCCATCGTGTCCGTGCCTGCGTCATTTTTCGCAATTGGACAAGCACAGAACTCCCATCAGATGCGATGCTAGCCACTATCAAAATTGTCTGCGATAAATGCGCCGCCGACGGACAGAAAGAGTGTAATCATAGTGAGCGCTACCTTGGCAAACAAGGAGGCCACGCGATGGCTTATAAAGAAGGTGTTAGGCGCTTTTGCCAAGAACTTCGCAAACGCGGAATCTTCATCGACGAGGCGATGGGAAAAACCATCAAAGATAAAGTCGTATCCCTACATATAAGCCAGTGGCATAAAGATGTAGAATCCTCGCTTAGACTTAAATCTTGGCTCGTCAATCCCCTCGGGCGGAAGCGAGAATTTTATGGCCTCCTCGATGAGGATATGCTCCGCGCGGCCCTCTCATGGTTATGTCAATCCACCGTCGGCGATATAACTAACGCGGCTATGGTCGCCCTTCACCATGAATTTCAAACCAATCCTAACTTACAACGCTGCCGGCTCATAACCCAAACCCACGATTCCGTTACAATCACTAGCCCCAAAACCGCCCGAGCTTATCTAACCTCCGCCCTCAACAACGCCTTTAATCAACCCCTCCTAATCCACTCCCGTGAACTTCTCATCCCTATCGATATAACCTCTGGCCCCAATTGGAGAGATTTAAAATGACAACCTTCCTTTGTATAATTTTCTCCGTAGGAATCTACACCGGGATTGTGCTGGCTAGTTATCACACCAACAATCCTCTTCACCTCCGTGTTCCTCTTGATAAATTCAATGTTTGTGATTGGCCGCAACAACTCCCCTCGACGCCCACCCCCAGCTATGAAGCTTTTAAAATATCTCCTACCCTTCTGCCTAATTAGCCTCAGTTGTCAATCTCCATCTTACTACTCCACCACCCGTGCTCACACTAACCCATCTCCCACCCCCAACTATTGGCAAGCTGCCAGTGCCACCGCAACCACCCAACGGGAACTAGCATGTTCCACTATTCCTAAAGGCTGCTTTGCAATTGCCCCTGGATGTATTATATCCATTTGCTCCTGCGTTAAGATATGCCTCCTACGCAACCAAAAACTTGATAACCGTGCCTGGCGGAAATCTGCCACCGAGTGTGTTTGTAAATGAAAGGACACCACCCCCATGCATCTTTTAGAAAAACAGCAGTTATTTTGCAAGCTGCTTCCAAGGTTATTAGATGAAATATACGCCTTAGGCTACTCCGCCACTTTTGGAGAAGCCTTTCGCCCACCGGAAATGGTGGCTATTCACGCCGCTAATGGTAAGGGTAGTATGCGCTCTGTTCACCCTCTTCGGCTTGCCGTTGATATCAACTTATTTAAAAACGCTGTTTACCTCCGCGCCACCGAAGATCATAAAACTTTTGGAGGCTATTGGGTGGCGCTTCATCCGCTTTGTAGGTGGGGCGGTAATTTTGATAAAAGTGATGGAAACCACTACTCGCTCACACACGGGGGTCGCGCATGACAGCGGAGAAAGAATTCATAACCAACATTCCCTCCACCTCGAATCTCTCTGAGCGAAAGTACGAGATACTCTACCACAAAGGCCATTCCACCATCCTTGCCAGGTGGGAAAATGAGTCAGAAGAGAAGTTTATAACTTCTGTGCAGGGTTATGACAAGGCGAAGAAGATAACCAGGTTAATAGATGAGGTTGTTGTGTTTGAAGACAAATAACCCGGAGGAGGTGTGGTATGTCGTGGCTGGCGGATTACCTAGATTACACACGGAAGCAAGAAAGCCCCGAAATCTTCCATATGTGGTCAGGTATAGCTTATATTGCCGCGGCTCTGGGCCGCAATGTTTGGTTGAATAGACGGAGCGGCGGAGTAACCAGATACCAAATCTACCCTGGACAACTTATGGTAATATTAACCGCGGATAGCGGCAGAGTACGTAAAACTACGGCCCTGCTCCAAGGAAAACAATTCCTCAAACTAATAAACAAACCCATCATAAGCGGCAAGGCTTCCCCTGAAGCCTTTCTTCGTCAATTAGATCCGGGCCAAGGCGGAAAACCGCAAGCTATGCTTATAGAAGGGGAGCTTACCATTTTTCTAACCAAAGCCACTTATGCAGAACCCCTAATTGACGTACTAATCAAACTTGCTGATGCCGAAGATGAATTACACTACAATACTATAGGCCACGGGCATATTGTAATCCCCAAACCTTGCTTAACAGTCCTCTCCGCTACAACGCCAGAAAGCTTAGGAGATAGACTTCCTGGTGGAGCGCATGGCAGCGGGTTTATGAGCAGGGTAGTATTCGTCTATGCCAAAGAAACTGACCGGCTGGACGCATTGGCTGACGTGGAAGATACCGATGTAACAACCGCGGAGTTAGCCCACACTCGGGAAATAGAACTCTCGCTACAATCTGAAATAAAACGCCTAAGCAACCTTGTAGGCCCATTTACATTCACCCCTGATGGTAAGGAGTGGTTTGTAGATTTTTATCGTCGTTGGGTAGAAAGTCCTACAGGGCAGGGGGAAGGCTGGCCCTCGCGCCGCCCGGATCATACTCTAAGAGTAGGTATGGTTATCGCGGCCTCGAAACACCTACGTTTAGAACTCGATGCCAAAAGTCTAATAGCCGCGGATCGCCTCCTATATCTAGTAGAACAAAACTTTGACAAAGCTTTTGCTTATGTCGGCACCTCCTACGCCAAAGACCGCCAGCGCATCATAGACTTTGTAACCCTAAAAGCAGGAAAGGCCACAACGACCGAAGTCGTTGCAGCCTTATACCCCTACTTCCAAGACACGGATATTCTCAAACGTGCCCTTAGACTACTGGGTGAAGCAGGAGTACTAAAACACAACTTCACCTCCACTCATCCACCCGTAGAGTATTGGACCCTAGCTGGTTTCACTATCCAAATCTAGCCCCCATTGAGATTCGGGGGCACAAACATGTGCCCCCGAATCTTCAATACTCGTCTTTTCGTACCTTTCCCCGCACAATTGGCAATACGAAAGTAAAAACCTACTTTGACTTACCTCTTTGTTCATCGGGCCTCCCTAATAACATAATAAGCTGCGCGCTAATTCTCTCAAAATGCTTGTCCAGTGATGCGTCTAATTCCTTAACCGCGGCTTTTGTTGATTGCACATCTTTACTCATTTCCGCTATTATAACATCCTGCCTACTGTCCACCACCGCGGCTTCAGTTAGCTTCTCATCATGCCTCCACACCTGCCCCATAACTTCCCTATACAACAATCCTGTCATGGCAGTAACGGCTACAACCAGTGAAGCTAGAATGAAATTAGTCAATCGCACGTTGTCTCCATCCGGCTCAGACCGATTACTATTAACCATTTTATCACCTTATCACCTCGACTGATTAGGCATTACCTCAGACTTTTTCTTAGTCCCTCTGCTCTTCAGACTTCCGAAAGCCTGTTTATTAATAACAAACCCCTTAGCCCTCGCCTCTCTCGTCAACTCCCTAACCCTTAAAAGGTCGTTATTGTCATACGCCCGTTCAATCTTTGTCAGATATGCTGCTCTCTGACTCCGAACGCTAGGCTGCACGTTTAACCCACGAGCAATGATGGACGTTAGTGGCCTATCCTTAACCAACAATGCCCCGGAATTAGAATATATTCCTCCTCTATAATTCAATGCGTCAAAGAAGTCCTCACCTATCCCTGCCTCTTGTAACGCCTCTGCCCCCGTAATCGCCAATGGAAATATTTGCCTAACTACGTCAGCGCCGGCACGTACTGGGGCAATCTTGCCGGCCGCGGCATCAAACCCTGATTTCAACGAGCTAACCGCCCCACCAAATGTCGGCCCCAAAGCGAAATTCATAGCCGCCCCAGGTTCAGTTATCGGATTGGCCCCAAAAATTGGTACACTCGCCGTGATACTACTACTAACATCTAAGTCTGGACTAAACCCTGCATATGCCAATGCACTACCAATAAGGGAACTTTCGGGGATAAGGTCGGGATCAAACCCCAACTTCGAGGCCCCGAGACGTAGATAATCCAACACCGTTAGCGCGGCCCCCGCACCTACTATTGACTTTAGTCCACCTAACATATACAACGAAGTAGTCGCGCTTAACAACGCCTTGGCATCCTTCGCCTTCGCCATATCATTTATCAACCCCATATACCCAACCTGGAACGACTTAAATTGCCCCGCCACTCTCCTTATAGCCCCGCCGTTGAATATCATTGGCTTACCCTCAGGACCAAAAATAAACTGTGTGGTCCTGACTACCGCTCTCGCATATTCGCGAGCAATCTTCTCCACATTCCCTGTTTTAATAATACTGGCATCAAAATTCCTAACATACGGCTGTGGAGTAAAACTGCCTTTTTTGGCAAACGCCTTAAACACTTGATTTTTCGCGGCATGGTAAGCAATAACTCGATTAAGATTCTCTGCCTTACCGGGCAGATAGTCCAGACCCTTCTTGAAGTTTCCTTGTACACTATGCCCAATCTCCTCTGCAAACAGGCTCTCTGCCCTGAGTACATGCTCAACCCCTGCCTCCGCAAAAGCTCCCTTGGGATTGCCGAGTATCTTACCCGTCGCTGCCAGTACATTACTCCACCCAACTACCGGGGCCGTAGTCATAGCTGTTTGGGTTAGATTAACCAACGGATACCGAACCATTATAGCTAATTTAGTGAAGTAATTCCACTGCATTACATTGCTGGCAATATTCCTCACCGTCTGCACGGTCCTATGATCATCCGCGCTAGACAACTTGAATTTGTTGAGGACGTACGCCGCGGTGGTATCTTCATTCATACTTCTAATCCCGCGGAATGTGTTGACCATAGTCCTAACAAACTCTGCGGACTTCGGATCATCCACACTCTCAAAATACGTAGTCAGTCCTCTAGTGTGGTATAACTGCTCGTCGAAAAATGCCTTAGACAGCGCGCCATCAATGTACTTCCCCAAAATCTTCCCAGGATCTTTCTCTCTGGTAAATTCCGGTAGCCCATTCCCACCCACTTCTCTTGCTTCACTTATAGGCCCATAAAAGTGGCCTTTAGGCAAAATGTGTAAGTTGCTGGTTTTTCTTGTGGCAAGCTCACGCTCAAGTTGCCCTAAGCGCGCCAGCCGAGTTTTAATCCCAGTCAACGCCTGAGTTATTGCCGGAGGCGCCCCGCCATTTGGATACATCTCCGTTAACCGCCGCGTTTCGTCCAATAACTTAGCCCGTTCTCCTTTAATGGGCATTTGCGTTAAATACCCATCAACAAACTCCGTGTCCATAGATTGCCACGGTTGAGGATTGATCATTCCTCGGGTCTGTTCCGCAGCCGCGACCTGACTCGGCGTAATATTCACGCCCCGCCACTTACCCTTTAATTGGCTCAAATCCTGCTGCTGTAACCACTGTAACAGTTTATAAGTACTTTCTGATTCCTCTAGCCCAAAATGTTTTAATATTGCGGGGGCCTTGGCATGAATTCCCGTAAGCAGTTTCCATATGTCATCCATAATCTGCTCGCGTATTTCCACAGCCGCCTTGCCAACATGCGGCCTTATTCCAGCAACAGTTTGTGCTAAACTCCCATTTGGCGCCCTACGCAATCCCTCCATCGCTACCACCAACTCATCATAATCCGGCTTAAGGATCTTATGTTTATCCAAAATATCCGTACCAATCTTCTTAGTCTGACTCGCGACGGAGTGCGTACCAATAAGCAATTTGTCTTTCTTATCCAGCCACTGTGTAAACCACATGTCATAATAAGGGTGATTTATCGCGGCCGTAGGCCGGCCAAAGTGTGCGAGCGTGTTAAGATTCTGCTGCCCAATAACCTGCTTAAAACCTGTATCAAATGCTTTACCCGGCGCCCCATCAGCGGCACCGAACAGCGCCTCGGCCTTGCTGGCAAAGTCAGTCTTCTCCACATTCTTTACAACATTGGCCCTTGAAGCGCGCATAGCAGCAAGTATCTCATCCGCGGAATTAGCACTGGCCATAGCACTAGCCGTCTCATCGGCCAATCCTTTGAATCCCTTACTCATCAACCGCCCCCAGTTAACAGCCTGGGATTCTTTCGGGGCAATCCAGTCGTATGCTATCGTGGCCCCGGTCGCGGCGGCTATCATTGCCAGCTTACTATACTTCCCCTTAATCCCACTAATATGCCTACCATCTCTGGCGTTGTCAACTATTTTCTGCAACACCCCCACCCCTACCCCAACCCTTTTTGCCCCCACTACATCTAAAAACCACTTCTTATCCACCGGGTCTACATAACCACCAATATTCGCAATACTCCGCGCGGAGAGTGGGTGGGCTACGGCATAGTTAAGCCGCCCCGGTAAATCCTCCTGGATAATCGTTGTAATATTCCCAGGATTCTTCCTAAGATCCCCAACTACTGTACTATAATCTGCCAATAACTTATCCTTAGAAACATAGGCAGTCTCGGCCTGCTTCTCATACAGCCCCCACAGCAGCCTACTTGTAGCCGGGCTTTGTGCCTCTACCTCTTCTAGAAATAATTCCACTGGGGGCACCATACTCGCGGTCTTGGCTCCGAAGAGCTTAGCCGTAACTTTCTCGGCAATTCCCCCGAGTTGCTTTATGTCAATTAACTTAGCCTCCGCCTGCCCCCCATACCCCGCGACCCCCAACCCAATAATTATCGGCACTCCAAACTTACCTACTGACGCAGGCGCATTATACTCTGGCCTAGCCCCGGTAACTCTAAGAAGACTTCGCCAGCCATTAACCCCTAAGTTTAATTCCTTCCCAAGATTAATTAATTTCTTCATCCCACCAAGCCCCAATAACTCGGGGCCATAAGCATCGAAGCTAATGTCTCCTAGCTCTCCACTTCGATCATCAATCCAACCAGAAAACTGCCCAATAACATGCTTACTCTTCTCCTCCATCGTGGCATTCACTACACCAGGATGTTCAATGAGAAATGACAACTGCCTTGCGCCAGCCTCCGGGCGGCTTAGAACATTTACATTGGTAAGTTTAATAGCGGAAAGGTCGGATCTGACTACACCATGCACTTCTTCCATCTTATTAATTAAAGTCTTAGCTGAGGTGATGTCAGGATTCATTCGACGAGCAAACATTACCGCCCAGTGTGCGCCACGCGCATTTTTTTCGCTGCCTTCAAGCGCCATGGTAGCTAGTTCACTTGTGTCAGCAGTAATTGAATGCCCAATCGCCTTACGTAGGGCATTAAAATTGATCGCGTCGGCCTCCGTAGGGTTTAGTAATACACCTGCCCCTATTGCCCCCGCTCCAATTATAGGCGGGATAATACTCACAATCCCCTCAAACTGATCGGTGTAGTTCCTCTGGATAGTCCCCTCAATCTTATCCACTATTACATTAAGATCCTGCTCACCGGTGTACTGCAACAAATCCACATAACGATTCTCTCTGCCATTAATCGCTTTACCTACAATACTCTCATACCCGGACTTCTTAGCTAACCTATAAGCCAGTGTATCCGCAATGGCGTCATAACGATTCGTAACTTTTGAGGCGTAACCGGCGTAGCGATTGAGAACATACATCGTTGCGCGAGCTGCACTTGGCACCCCTTTAATCCGCTTTATTACAGCCTGTGCCAAAGTCTCTTTATCAGGATCAAAAGCAATTTCCAACGGACGAATCAAGACTTTGGTCTTGGTCGCCACAGGCCCCAACGCCGAAGCCTCCTTAGCAAACTTACTCCCCGGAGCAAAATAAATCTTACCCCCATTATTATCTAACCCCTCACCAATAGCTACAGGAACCTTAATTGTAGGTGCACTCCAATGTGATTTCGGGGCAGTCTTTACAGCAATCCGTAATGCCGTCTTCTCTGTTTGCACGATGTCCGCAGCATTTTTTTGGATAGTGTCGTAAGCTTTATAATACGCCCGTTTCGCGGCCGCCCGCCCAATTAGCGGTATTTGCTCTAAATACCCATCCAATATCTCCGGCTCTACCTTCTTAACTATCGCGGCATTTAAACCGAAGTGTGTTCCTAACTCCGTCCTCCACGCACTCCCCGGTAATCCATTCAACACCCTAGCCTGTAACACCTGGGGCATGTCTGTATCATTCATAAGCTGGAGTAACTGATCAAATGTTTTTACTCTTTGTGCAAGCTGATTAACCGGCACTCCTGACTTACGAGAAGCCCATACTAACGACTCTCTAAACGGACCTAGCCCCTTGCCCGCAAGTTTGCCCAATGCGTACCCACCAACAACATTCAGTCCCGCGTCAATAGCGTAATCTTGTAATTCACCTTGCTGTCCATACTGATACGCCGCACCTACCGCCGCGCCACCAATTATATTCCCCACCATATTCGCTTTTGATAACTGTAGGGCGGCGGGGCCATTCAACATCGCGCTGGAAATAACCTTCCCATACTTTGCCCTGGAGGCCACCGCATTAACCATTTGGGAGGCCGCTCTGAAATTTGGAAGGCGCAGCAAGCCTTTTGTAGCAAGATTAGACGCTAAACTCGTAACGCCAATACTAGGCCCAAGTACACCCGCTGCCCATGCTAGACCTGTGCCTGGCCCACCCGGCAACATCTCTTGCGCTTTTAGCCGATTTTCATATGTCGGGCCATCTGGGTTAGGTGTTCGCCCAGTCGCCTCCACAAATCTATCTGCCAGCGCCGCCGGACCTTCTATAATCCCGTGCATAAACGATTGCCCAACCCGGCTTAACTTACTTGGGGCCTTGGCAATAAATTCGTCAATGTCACTAAAATTACTAACCGTAGGATCGCCGGTTGCGTGAAGTTCCTCAATGATATTAACCGCTTCCCCAAAAGGAATTCCGCGGTTAACAACCAACTCCCGCATAAAATCCTTAGTAACCGCCTTCCTAACTTGGGAAGGCGCTTGAATGATATCTTCGGCTTCTGTGGGCAACGCCTCCTCTGTGGGTGTATAAGCGTCATTGGGGTCCGTGACCATATCTGCATTCGTAGGATTAAATCGAGGGTTTGCCTTTAGATTTCCCCCACTAGCTTGATAATTAGGATTTGCCTGCTCTGCCCAGGCTTGTATATTATCAGTTCGGGGCAATCCAGCCCCAGGACTAGGGCCGTAGTCTAGCTTATTTTCGCTATCAGCCATATCAATCATTCAAGAAGCTGTCGTAGGCGGAATCAAACGACTTAGGGTCGTTAATTACTCTAGTATCATCTGGTGCCCCTGCCCCTGTAGCCGGACCAAAGGCCGCGAGACCATCCATTGAAGATAGCACCGCTTCAATCGACGCACGCGAAAGACCCTGTTGCTCGCCACTCGCAATAATACTCTGCATAAGCCTATTCGCGTGCTCCGCGGCTGCATATGCTTTCACCTTATCCCCCTTGCTGTTCGCGTCCTCTGCGTCTTGGCGCCGTGTCTCGTATTGCTCCAGATTAGACTTAATTGGCGCTAGCGAGAAGAAGGTATTTAAAGCTCTTAGCTGTCTGCCTCTCTCGTCGCCCGGTGCCCCCGGACTATACACAGGATTTAGCATACGGTGGGTAGCGGCCCGTGTATGATCGTCTTGTATCCTTGCGGATGATTGATCGCCCACCCTATCTCTCGTTCGCTCCGTCAACAATGCAGTTAAATCGTCCCTAGCTTCCGGGGCATATTGCATCAACTGCTCCGGGATCATTCCTGTTTGTTTGGTAATGTTAATTAAATTCGACATTGTGTCCATTGCGCCGCCGCGCTCCGCGGCCGTTAATTGGGCAGTGTTTGATTGTATTTTAAAATCGTCGGAGGCCCGTGCCCGTTTGCCTAACTCATACAACATCATCTCATGCTGGGTCATCACGCGCGTATCTGGCTCACCGATGATTCCTATTCCCTGTAACAACTGGCCAAAGGGGCTTCGCCCCTCTTGCACCCCACCCGTCGGCCCTCCCATATATCCACTAGCCTGTATATTCTGCTGCGTCTGTGCCGTTACTTCTGGATTTTCCCGAAGTAGATCAAATATTGACGAGCCCCATTCTGCCATAATAGCCTCCTACTTTCCTACTGCGCCACGCCAATAGCGCCACTTGCGATATCGCCCACCATCCCCACACCAAGACCTTTTGCAAGCCCACCAATAATACCCTGTATCTGGCCTGTGGAGCGGGCACGCCGGGCTTTATCAATTGCTTTGGCTTGGGCCTCTGCCTGCAACTGACCACCAAACAATTGCCCACCCTGCAAATAAGCTGCGCCTAATAACTCCGTAAGTTGATTTTCATAGGCGAGATCTTGTAAATATTGCCTAGTGCCTATTTCTGGGCTTGCATTCGAAAATGCCTCAGAAAGCAGCGGATCTCCACTTTGGTCTGCGGCACCGGCCAATAATGCCTCCAACCCCCCAGTATCCCCGCGCTGTGTAAACTCATCCATTAGCGCATTTATAACCATAGACCTGGTGGCTACAGATTTCATTAAATCCTTGGCCCCACCATAGATCGCACTTTTACCATACTTATCCTGCCGCTGGGTAATCCCATATGGATTATACACTGCCCCATCAGGAAAAGGGCCGCGGTCGATATTTGTTGGAATATTACTTTGAGGATTAACGGGATTAAACTGTCCACCTACCGGGGAGATAGTATCATACCCACTACCGCCAGTAGGATTAAGATCTAAAAAACCTCGTTTTTGGTCAGGATTAGGATTGAAAAAACGCTCTCTCGGGTCCATTAGGATGCCCCTCCAAATGCCCCGCCGCCAAACATACTACTCGCGCCGCCAGCGCCTGCGGAGAAGCCACCAGCCCCCCCAGCCATATCGGCGGCAACGCCCGCGCCGCCACCCAGCCCATAAGTAGCGAGTGACTTTATAAGCGAGCCTACCCCATTAAATAATTGTTCATAGTTTTGTGAATTATCACTAAACTGGCTACTAGCCTGTCCTGTCCCGCCCCTTATTGCAGAATAGAAATCGAGATCCTGCGCTGGGACATTGAGAATCTGCTTCAATAAATCTGTTCGCCTCATCTGCTCTTTTTGCTGACCGGCTTGGCCGGCTTTTGCAGTGTTTGTTAAATAGTCTAACTCCACTGACCGAGTGCCTAAGTCCTGCAACCCTGAAGAATACAGGCCGCGGCTCGCCGTATTTCCCGCAAGACTTTCCAAACTATTCGCTCTCTGCCCTACAGCCGCATCCTGCAATCCGCCGGTTATGAGACTTTGCAATGGCGTTTTATACTGACTTATTAACTCCTGTAATTGCCTATTTCGAACATTGATACTGGTTGGGATAACCTGCTTCCAGTTTTCTTTAACATTCTTATTCCACTCTTTCCAATTCTTGACTGGGCTGATTTGCTTTGGAATGTAAGAGTCTGCTTCATTGTAATAACCCGGGAATCCGCCAGTCGGGGTAATTTGGGGTTGATTTGGTAAGGTATATGGCCTATCATTCATTATCTAGACCCTCCGATTCTCGTGTATAGTAACTCATAATTACTAATCATAGGCAACTCCTCACTACCTTCCACTATCCTATCATGCGTAATTCGCATAACTAATTGCTTGCCCACACATCCAATAAGAGTTTCTTCCCACATCCTACGGATAGCCGTCCAGGTAATTCCCTCATCCACCGAAAACTCTATCTTCCAGCCTGTGTCATTGGAGATATTATTCCCTTCAAACCTCACACTACGGAAGATCTTACGGGTAGTAGTATCCGACTGCGGCAGCGGCTGTGTTTCTGCGATAGCCACCACTGGTGTTGTAAGACTAGCGGCCTCATTAACCCCACCAGTAAAAATCTGGTGTATATCTCCGTTCTCCGTTCCCACTAAAATCCGAAGTGCCGAGCCAAATCCAGACTCATGCAGTACCCCAAAAGGCCCAGGTAAAGCGGTTATTTTACTAAACGGGCTGCCAAATCGACCCTCAGCATCAAGTGCTGGCTCCCGCATGAGAATAATGGCGTTATTCTCTACAGTCTGCAACACGCTATCCGCACTAGCTAAATCCACTCCAAACAACAATTGATTATCTCGCCGATCCGAGGCAAACGTCGGGCCGATGTTATCTTGGAATTGGATGGCGTCTATGATGTCTTTAATAACTTGCCCAATAAATATGGGTCTCTGATCCTCCAACAGCTCCAATCCCCGCCGCGATAACACCACCAAAAACCCGGCGATAACTATCGCGGTTCTCTTATGCCTAATTCCCGTTTCCGAGAATAAGGGTTGCAGTTGGAAGTTAGTATTATCCGTCCCCGTAATCTGTGCGGAAGTTCGTTCCTTACCAACCACTAACCTCTGATCTGCTCCTTCACTAACATACCCCACCTGCCTCCCGGCCAACACGGCTGTGATAGGATCATAATCCGCTTGTACAAACCTAAATACATTATCCGGCGGGAAGTCTTCATAGTGCCCTATTCGAGAATATACGAGCCTAGTGGGGTCAGCGGCGTCTACTAAAAATAGTCTATTTTGGTAAACCGCACCCCAACTAGCGTTCGGCGGCGGATCATTTGCCCTATCTGCATTAGGGCCAGGAACGTCTGTGTAAGGGACGATTAATTCTTGATCCCCAGCGGGCAGAATCCACAAAACCGAAACCAAATTGTTAACTGTCGCGGTTTTAGCTAATGGTTTGTCCAATGTCCAAACATACACTGGGCCAGCGCCCGCGACGCTGATAATAGCATATTCCGTAGAATCATCTGGTAAAACAAACACGCCTCTCATGACTGTTGACCCACTGGACTTACTAACCGTCAGCGACGCAACTCCAATAGTCCCACTCACTACGAGATTTATTGTGACTTCATTATGCCTAAAAACATTCTGATATACTCCGTTAATCGGAATTATCCCATCCCCTATAGGACCATATCCATCATACAACGGTTTATAGTTAAGATAAGCGCCAACCGGATCACCTATTAGCGGATACCCATACCTCCTTCCACTAACCGGCACTGCCCCATCATCATCAGAAACAATTGTTCCAGACTCATTCCGTATAGTTGCGACTAAATAGTATTCTTGCGCCCCATCACGGGTGCTCCATATACGAATATGGGTATAAACACCATCTACATCTGGAGGCACTATAGCCGTAGAAGGGGTTCTGGGGATAGCATTAAAAAACAGAGGCACCGCCATAACATACGGTGCAGCGGGAGTTGTAACAACTATCCCACCAGGCTTGCTAGTCCCCGACGCGGGGACTGGGATGCCATAATACGTCGACACTGGGTCAACATACAATGGAGCTAGACTAGAATCATGTCGAGTAGTGGGATTGTACCAACTATACCTATACCGCTTCCCCTGCACAACAGGTATTCCCTGCCGCGGGTCAGGTGAGGTGTATTGGTATATTTCAGCAGTTAGAGCAGGATCCGTGTACAACAGTTGTGGGATTACTAAAGAATGTTCGTGTGGATCAGAGAACATGTCCGCTGGGTTTAACACGCCCACTCGTGTTGTATTAACCCCATCAAACTTTTTCGGAGGCCCCAGGTCACCTAGTGTGACAAAAATATACTGTTGAAACGCGTTACTCGAATTCCGTACCGGTAGACTCACTACAAACGGAGCGGTGTCCAGCGGCACGGTTGTCAACGCCGCCAGATTTATCAAACTAATAGGATCAGCAGCCAGCCCGCTTATGTACAACTTCCCTGAAATAGCAATTACCACCAACCGTTCAGGCCCACTGGGCACGCTCTGAAAATCGCGCATGGCCACAATCGCCGAATCAGCCTGCCCGCCATCGACTGTGAGCCGCTTATTTCCCTTAATCTTCCTAATAGCCCCAACTTTGACTAAATCAAAGTTATCCAGCCGCTTGAAAGAGTTTTCAGGCCGCGTGAGCACACCTTTTTCAATATTAATCCCCTCAAAGTTATCGACTAAAAGGCGTACTCCATTACCGGCCGTTGACCTACGGCCTAACCGTTGCGACATTCTTGGAGACATCCTTGGCCTCGTTTTGTCCGTTTTGAATAGCTTGCTGGAGGAACTGTTCTATTTTACCCACTCGCTGCTCTAGGGCCGCCTGCCCCGGAAGCAGCAGTTGTTGCAAGTACTGTACAGTCGGGATATACAGCATCGCTCCCAGTGCGATCCCAACAACAATCCCACCTATCACCCTTAACCACATGTGCACACCCCACTAGCATTTGGCACTGTTGAACAAGTACCTATAGCACTATCAGCCTTAACACACAAAGTTTTTCCAGTCCCATCCGCGCTTACCCCAGCAAAAATTAACTCGCCCGCATTTGTAACACGAAGCATGTACGTTAAAGCGGGCCGTTCAAGAGACAGCAAATCGCCTGTAGTAGCCGCGTCATCCATACCCCGAATAACCGGGCCTGAAAGTGCGGCACCACCGGTTAGAGTAGTATTTCGCTGCGCCTGCAAAACTGCCGCGCCGCTTGTGCTGGCTGTGCTGCCAGTCTGTCTAGCGTAAAGAGTGGTTCCACGTGTAGTCTCAAACACACCTGCATTAACAGTTGAAAAATCTGCGGAATTGGTGGCTTTAAGCGCAACCGTACCAGTTGCCCCCAGATTATTATTCACAAGCAGCCCATTCCCATTATTACTCTGCACCAAATTAGCAAAATAAGCACTTCCCGTGCTTCCTCCTGTTAACATATTAAGTGTCTGTGCCGCGACAACAACCCCTGCCCCATTTGCACAAATAAGCTCAACACCTTCATCTACAATACACGTCCCTAACGACCCCGCTAAATCTATCCCACTATCTGAGTCAACAATAGAGGCAAGCTCAGGATATCCCGTTAATGCCACACCTGCTGTTAACAACTGTCCTACACTATTAAGCCCCCACACAATATCCGACCCGGCCTTGCCTTCGAGCATATAAGGTGCAGAGCCGATTGTCTGCTCATGTATACTTAATATACTGGTTGAATCAGCACCATTGTTTCTACTTACTAACATAACTGGAACTGTCGCGGCCGCGACATCCCGCTGAAATTGCCCAGCGTATGCCGCAACCCCTGTACCACTACCGAAAATGCCCCCGGCAGGGGCACTAACTGCGTTTGAAATACCAATAACGCCGTGGCTATTGGAACTTACAGAATACAGCCCTGCCGCGCCAGTGGCGCTAAGTGCTAAAGGAATATTATTGTTTTGATTATCTACCCAAATATCAAACCCAGGTACAGTTGCGCTTGTGAAGAAACTAATCCGGTTATTGGTAGCATCCACAAAAAACGCATGAGATTGCGTGTCCGTTTCTACTCTGAAATTTCCAAGGCTATTTCCGCCTTCGTTAATTGTCGCGGCAGCATTCGCTGTAACTGTGCCGTTGAAATTTTTATCTCCGCTAAAGGTTTGAGTATTAACGGTAACCAATCCACGATTAATTGTAGTGGCACTGGGGATGTTGAAGCTGTGCGTGGAGGCAGTAGAGCTTATATTAAAATCCGTCCCACTGCTCCCTGTGGCAAATAACTGCGGATCAGCGGTGAGCGTGTTAAGTGTGGTAATCCCGCCACCGCCACCGCCACCGGATATTGTGCAATTTGTTTGCGCAAGTCCTGCATTATCTACACAAGCAACACCAGCCCCGATAAAATTAAGCACCCTACGTTGGGTAACCGCCAGCCCTTCATCTCCTATTGCCCCATAAAACTCAACTTCGTCACCACTGCCAATACTGTGTTGTGTGGAATGGTTTGGTACTGATGCGGAATTACTAATTTCCTTCCACACCGCGGCCCCAGCAGCAACACTCGTGGCCATAAAAGCCTTATTGGTTACGATATTAATCCAATAACTCCCAACCCCAAACCCATCTGCGGTGTCTTCATTAATCGTCGGGTCCGCTATATCCGCTGTGTTTATTCTAAGAGTAGTATAACTCCCAGGTCCATTCTTCCGCAATAATCCAGTACCAGAGCCAAAGTTTCCTTCTGCTAGTGCGTCGGCTACGGCCGGAATATTGACAGCATAAGTTTTCGAAACTCCGCTGCCAGAGATCGTGACAATATAATTCCCACTAGCAGCATAGAATTGCACTAGACCTGTTCCTGAAACAGTGGGATTAAAGGCTGCGCCGACACTATTAGAATAAACCGTTATAGGCGCCCCAGCGGAGGTGGTAATCGCAATTGTTGCACCGGTAAGCGGCCGACCTTGCGGCCCAACCGCATTAAACGGCGGCGAAGGAACGTATTGCCCCAGCGCCGCAGAAGTGAGTAGCAATACTCCGACAATTACACCAATCAGCGTCCTGTCCATGATTTCCCCTTTCTTGTCCCCATAGGAGACGAAGCCATTGATACTGCTGGCACCATTCTAATAGATTTTGGCGAGCTATAATTAACTGCCGCAAGGCTTAATCGAGACTCGAAATCTATAAGTGACGCCCTAAACTCCGCAGTGGGCATCTGCATTTTTTCAGATACAATCCAAACCACGCAATCAAGTACAATCACCTCTTGCAAAATCCACGCAAGGGGCGTTTCTAATACCTGATCATCCGCGGCCATAACCAACGGACTTTTAACGTAGTCTATAACCAGCCCTCCAACATTTATAACACTGGGGATAGAGTTGAGGATAATTGTATTTAACCTACGTCGGTAAGTAGGGTTGCTAGACTCTGGCAAGTTAATGTCTGATTCTTGGTCATACTCATACAAGTATACGCGCTGGTTTGGCGGCGCGAGGGTGTGGACTAGCCCCACCGGCTTGAAATAAACCGCTCTAAGAAACAACAAATCCGGAGGCAGCGTATACTCTACCTGGTTTGCCACAATATCAATAGTCGTCTCGTCAGCCATAATTGTATCATCAAGCGTAGTAACATCAATATGACGCTTGATTAAGGCTGCGTTGATGTACATGTTCAAATCATCATTAGTGATTAATGGGTCCAGTTGCTGGACCCCGCTTTCCTCACCCGTAGTGACATTAACCACGGCCCTATGCATATCCACTCGGCGGCGAATATGCGTCCTTATCTCTGCCCTGTTCAACCTACCATAAAGATCTGGCATTTTACCAACCTATCCCTATTGCGTTAATATCCGCCTGTAACGCCGCCTGTGCAGCGTTAATTGTGCTTTGATAAGTTTTCGCAGTAACAGTCGCACTCGCGGCAACGTTCACTTGCCGGCCTAGCGCGTACTCATTCAACACCGCATTACGCACAGCCACTTTAACAAACTCCTCCACTGTCAGAGAAGAACTTGTTCGAGTGTTATATGAATCTGTTGCCTCTGTTACAAGAATATTCTTCTCATCTGGAATCGTGGCGCACAGCACCCCACACAGTAAAACTTGCCCCAACCATTTCTTCATCAAGTCCTCCCTGTACAGCCAAAGTGTAAAATAGTTGAAGTCAGTGAACTATAAGTGCAAGTAAACGCTGCGGTGCTAAGGGCTGTGATACGAGACGCCGCTGTAGCCGCAGGAACGGAACAATAGCAAGCTGGAGTATTAGCCCAAGCTTTACCAAATGTGATGGTGCAGGCGGTCGTGGCCGTGGATCCTGTTGTTACGGTTCCCATATTATCATTTCCCGCGATAGTCGGCGATGTGCCGCACGTTCCTACCACTGGACTGGTCCCCGCAAACTCCATGTGCCCATCGTCTAATTCCATTATAGTAGTCGGACTACGATCTGAGGTTCCGGAACCTTGATTCAGTACAACCTGCTGGAATTGTAGAATCGACTCCCCGTCACCGGTAGCAATCCCACTGCTAATAATCCCCGTTCCACCTGCTAAGTTAGTCCCGCCGCTAACTGCCCCGCCAGCCTGTAGTGTAAGACTATTCCCTGCCGTGGCGGCCGTCGTGTGCCTTACCATACGGATAGCCTCCGCGGCTTGTCCGCTAAAATTTAGCGCATCCACCGGCGCCGCCGTACCTTGGAACATGATATTTCCAACAAAATAACTGGCCGCAGAGCCAATCTGCATTGACCAGTTATTGGCAGCTTTTGTTAGATTGGCTACGGAAACACCGACTTGGGTGCCAATTGTCCCTGTTCCAGTTGCGTCAACAATTTCCAACCCATTTCTATTTGTTGCTGCCGCGCTATTTGCTAACGTAAGCCCCGAGTAATAAGCGGTCATAGTTGTTAAAGTCGCGGCGTTGGCACCTGTTTTTGTCAATGTCGGGACACTGTAGCCAGTATACCAGAAATTCTTTGTGCTCGCTCCTGTTGTTGTGTTAGGATTCCAAGTCCCCAAGTCTACCATAAAAAACGTGGGGCCAAATGCCCTTATCTCTGCACTTGGATTAGTGTAAGTATTCCCATGTAAAACCAGTGTTGAATCAAAGAAAGCACTGGGGTCTACTTCCCATGTTACAGTTTGCGCGAGAGAAATTGCTCCATAGCCAATAACAGCATCAATTGTTATAGGATCTATCAGTTGAATAAAACTAGCCGATGTAGTAAACGTCCCACCGTTATCAGCTAATTCCAGCCGCCCAGTGAGGCTAGTAAGTTGGCCCGCGCCTGGGTTGACTTTAAGATCAGTGCCGTTATAGAGAATACTGGCCTCGTCGGCCGAGCCGAATCTCGCGGCATCGTTATTATTAAAATCTGCCCCAGCATCAAACGTCTGCAATCCTGTCCAGGTATTAGCAACGGAAAAATCCCAACTAAAAGTGGTGGAATCCGCGGCACTATTCCCCGTAACAACAATCGGGGAAGTTCCGGTTATGATTAGTGTATCAGAAGGGTTGTCCGCCACTGGGTCGGTTCCAGTAGAGGCATCAATGACACCAAATGCAAATGCCAAAGTAGGAGTAACGGAAGGAGTGAATGTTACAGTACGAGTAGCGGTAACAGAAGGAGTGGCGGTAGTGGTATTGGTGGCGGTGGCGGTAGTAGTATTGGTGGCAGTAGCGGTATTGGTGGCGGCACTGGTCTGGGTTACGGTTGGCGTGAGCGTCACCGTCCCGGTACTGGCCGCGGTCGCGACGGGAATATTAACGCTACAATTCACACAAAACCTGGGCAATCTTAATCTCCTAACCAACTCTTGTGCCCAAGCTCTATTGGGCGGGTCAGTCAAGGGATCGTTTAATATAAGACTAAACCTTGGAGGCGTTGGGGTTCCTGTAGCGGAAGCCGTGGGGGTATTTGTTTGCCCCACAGCCTCCGTACAGATGGCTAAAATCAGCGGCAGGAGGAGGGAAGCACTGATCTTAGACCATTTCATCTAACGTCCTAAAACTTCTTTCCTTGGTGGTCCTGATTAATCGCCCCGATTATAATCGACGCGGCACCTATAATAACCCTAACCCAATCAAGCCAATTAGTTGGGTCAAAGTTACCGGTTATCACCCCGAGCCCCGCAGCCCCACCAATAATAGTACTCCGGGGAGAAGTGAGGATGTTCTTTAACATATTCGGCATCATAATCTCCTTAACTTGGGCCATTTTTATTGCACGCGGGCAAGGTACAGGTGCCCGACACCCAGCGGCCAGTGTCAACATACTCTGTTGGAAAATCCGCATAACAGCTACAGAACTCTCCTCGCCATCCGCAAGCGTGGATTCGACAAATATCCGTGGCTGAAAGAGTGCCATTCCACACAAACACCTCATCTACTTGTGTGTTAGCCGTAGCAGTCTGGGAATTAACTTCAAAATTACCGGCGCCAATAGCCAGCATCTCATTGGCCGTGGTGGCACTTGTCCCAAATACACCATTTAAGTAATTAGCGAGTGTATTTGTCCCGCTATTCGTCCAGGTACAGACTTGGTGGGCAAATGTATTATTGGCCCACGTGCCGCTAGTTGCGTGGATATCTGAGAAAGCGGAATCTCTTACTGTGCAACGCCCTTGACTGGTCCCACCGCGCCGTAAGGACCGATATTGTGTGGCACCCGCCTCACTTTCAATAAACTCCGTATCCCCCGCGCTACTTGACCTCAACCAGCCGCCCCAAGATATTGCTGTTGCGGCAGTATCTTTAAGTTCATTACAGGTGGCTAAGGCACAAGTTAACTTATCCCCACTGGCGCTACTTTCCGCGGCCCCAAGACCCTCCTTGAAATTAACGGTACTAAGGTCTACTGAGCCGTTATTAGCTAAACTGCAATCTGTTCCGGGGCATCCGAGTGTGTTGTTAGTGTTATTTCTAGTTGTATTTGATGCTTCCTCCATAGTCCAATATGCAAGCATACGAGGAACAATTCTCCAATCTGGGGCGCTTATAGAAGCCGCTACTGGGGTATCAGGGAACCAAGCCGTGGCATAATATTGGTAAGTATCATCATTAAACGACAGTTCTAATGACGGGGCACCCGTAACCATAAACTTCTTTACACCCAGCGGCCCAAGCCCATCATCTCCATCAGGATTTGATACAAATCTAAAGGAATACAAATCATTTCCGCTCAACGCCCCCGGTCCAGCAATGCCAAACCTGATACTCTTCATACGGAAGGCCGCGGTCCCGGAATGAAAGGCGCCCCCACACGTACTAGGCCCAGTATTGGAAACCATAGCTAAAACCACGGTAGGATCACTAGCAGTGGTAATATCTTGGGTATTAGCCGCACTAGCACAAACAGGGGTATTGGCTCCATTACCAATCCAGCTAGTTGTTTGCATATATCCGGGGGCCGCACACCACCAAGCATAAGAATAATTCGACGTGTTATTATTAAGCCTAGTACTAACTGTAAACTTGTTCATCCCAGTCGTAGTTATTCCGTCTGTAACTCCGCCGAGGGCAGCCCCTGATAGGGGCATACATTGATTAGGAGGCATCTCGGGTGTTCTGCTGAAGATCTCATTAGGAGGAAACCCTGGGCCGCCATTTTGTACCCACACCATACTCGGGTTGCAGCCCATGTTTGCTACACTTATATCCCTGGGACTTGATCCATTACCAGTGTAAACGCCCGTACCATGATACCCACTCCGCGCCTCCCACTGAAGCCAACAATAATTTTGGCTATTCCCATTTATGGATGGATTCGTTCCAACCTCAAAGAGCCCATCGGCTACATTTTGAATCCGATTATTGTCACATACCGGGCTGGTGTTCCCTACGTAACAACTTTGTCCGGCCCCCATAGCAGGAATATTCCAAAGCTTCGCCTCTGGCGTGGTATTATTCTTCCTTCCTACATAAGTAACTCCGGGATTTTTTACTGCTGTACGAATAACCCTATCATCCACAGCCGTTCCTACGTAACACCCTTGACCAACAGCGGCAACACTGCCCCTATCAGGGACAAAACCACAGCACTCGCCACCAGCGGCCCCAGTATTAAAGTTATTTCCCGTTTGTGAGATAACGGGGGTGGCCGTAGCCACCCCCATCACCACTAAACTAAGGAGTATTAGTAGGCGTTGCCGTGACCGTAGGAGTTGCATTATACGTCTCATCCCAGCAAACCGTCCCGCCTGTACCGAAACAATACAGTGTAGCATCTGCCGCGGAACACCTATTAATTCCCTGCCCTGTCGCATATTGCGCTCCACTATTAGGCCCCGGAGTCTTACTTAAGCTAGCTATTGGATCATAGCCGCAATACGCCGGCCCCGTCTGTGCCCAGAATATAATACACTCGCGGCGGTTACTGCTACCCAACGCTGTGGGCGTATCCGTAAGCACCAAACATCCGGCATTACTATCCGGAACTAATACAAGAACTGGAGTAACAGTTCTCGTGGCCGTCTGGGTGGCGGTCATGGTGTTTGTTGCCACTGGTGTGGCAGTAGCTGTTGCAGTGCTCGTGGCGGTAAAAGTAGGTGTTGGAGTGCGCGTGGGTGGTACGGTACGTGTAACAGTAGGCGTAAGAGTAGGTGTATCTGTTTGGGCCGCGGCAATATTAGCCCACAACCCAAACACAATAGCCAACCACCAAAACCTACGCATAGTGTAAAAACACCTTGCTGGATGCCGGTATGCTATCCACATAGCACCCATCCAGCCAGCGGCCGATTCTGACATAATAATTTTCCCCGGCGCCCAGGGTAGGGGATTCTGCAATGATTTGCCCAGCGGCCCGATCTTTCAATACAGTTTTGCCGCTCGCGCCTTGAACAAATTCAATTCCTACTACATAAAGCTTAGGAATTCCTGCAGTATCGTTCATATCCCTACCCTGGAATACCGTGGCCAAATCGTCCGCCGCAGCGTCCATTATAATCGGAGACTTACCTGCTGCGGTAATAGCCATATGTCACCCCACTCACGTCTGAGCGCCAACAACAGTCCCGTCAGTATCCTGGTTTGTTGGAATCGCGGCAGAGGCCCGTAATACCCCATCACTATCAATCCACACGTATGCCGTAACAAGCACATTAGAAGCATTGTGGCACTGTAAGGCTAATAATCCCGGGGCATCGTGACCTCCAGAAACAAGCGTCACCTGCCCATGAACACCACCAACTCCATTAGCTAACGGCGTTCGGCCAAAGTTAGTAATATCTGGCATAAATCACCTACGCAACTGCGCCCGAACTAACCACGCCCATCCAATGTGACCAACCATAGGACTGAGAGTAGTAAGCACAAACCCACATAATCCGCGGCTTCTCCTCCTCATACTCCTTCACATTGAAAGCCTCGCGGGTGAATACCTGAAGATAATGCTGGTCCTTCTCCGCAAGCAGGAACCAGTTATTGACATCCGTCAGGTAATCGTACACAAATACCGTCGTCTTATTCCGCGTGATATTATCCACACGGTTAGCGGTGTCCGGCCGCCCGGCAGACTTGCAGATTTCCTCTGCCTCATATTCCAGCTCAGGCGGCACCACTAACTTCGCGGCATCAAGATTGACGCGGCGCACGCCGGTATCATCATAAAATCGACGGAACTTTGTCAGTGCCAGACGATAGGACGTAACGCTCAGGTTACTGACCGGGGAAATGATATTCGACTGCGTGCCACCCCTAACATTCGGGTGATCCGTGGCAGCGAGGCTCTTGCCATCTGGGCCTAACGTACCCGCATCCAGCGCCAAATTAAGCAGCGAGGCGTTAACTTCCTCCTGCGTACTCCGCGCCGAGCGGCCAAGATCCGCGCTACGATCCCTCGCAACACGAGTCTTAATATCCCTCAGAAACTGATGACTAAAGCCAATGCTTAAGCTATAATCATCATGCTGGAACCGCTTGGCGAAACCATCGAAGAACCTATCCTGGCTAGCTTCCACACCTTCAGGGGTCTTAACAAACAGCCCCATACCGGCAACAGTGCGAAACTCCTCAAACGCCGCATCTGACCTATCGCCGCGGAATAACTGGCTCCACTGGGCCGGCTTTTCCTTATACTTGTTCATGATAATTTCATAAAGACCTGGGAACAAGTGCCGCTGGAACTGACTTCTCATCATAGACATAATGTAATAACCTCCAATTCTACTAACACTTACTGGACACTAGGCGGCTTTAACTTGACAACTACACGAGCAAACTGGGCATAGTCGTCATTATCCGGGCGATCTACTGGACGCAGCAAACGTAACTGATCACCGCCAACTGTACCCACAGCATTTCGGCTTTGACGAAGGGGAACAGAACCGGCAGTAGTGGTATCAATATCCACTTCCGCACCCGCATCATACGCCGTCGCGATTGTGGCCGTGGTGATAGTAACCTCAAACTCTACATCGTCGTCCTCGATACCAATAATACCGCCAGCCGTAAGCGCTGGCAAATAGTCATAAGACTGCGGGCCTTCGAGAATGCCCTGTAAATCAATCGCCTCCACAATACCAGAAATAGCCTCCGCACCGGATGCGATCGGCCGCGCATTACCGTCCGTGTGGATCTTATAGGCATCCCCCGGAAATAATGCAGTGGGATTATCGGCGATAACCGCCCGACGAACGCGGCGCGGCTGGCGACCCCCACTTGTAATAAGATTAAACCCGTTTCGCTTATCTGCATTTGGCATTAGCTAACCCCTTATTCCACATTCCCCTGGTCGTCAGCCTTAAGCTGTTTACCAGGCATCATAGACGCAGGTGTATAATTCTGCGTACGTTCAACTTTAGTCGCGACACCGCTCGCGGCCGATTTCCTAACCATATCTGCCGTCGGCTCAATGGAGGCTAGCCGCCTCTTAGTTTCTTTTACCACGGCCAACTGGATTCTCTGCGCGAGCTTATGGGGAATCTTCATAAGAACCATATCGCCCACAACATGATACCCATCCAGCGGCTGGCCCGTCATTCTCCTAGCTTCAGCCGGAATACCGACTTCTTCAAGCCTCAATGGAATGAATCCTTTGGACATATACTCCTGGACTCGTTTCATAGGCACACCCTGAACGTGAAAATCTTTGGTAATCGCGTCCGGTAATTTGGCATATGCATCGGGAGCGTAGAGATCGTCAAAATCTTCTACATTATCTGCGGGAACCTGCCACGTATTCCCATACTTGTCGCGAACTACACCCGCGACTTCTAACTGACTAAGCTCAACACTGTTGTCATCATCATCCAACACCGGGGGCTGTTCACCCGTGTCGGTAATAACTTCTTCATCATCCTCATTCAACAAATTTGTCAGCTCACTCATCTTACCCTCCAAAAGAAGAATCGTTCTTCTTAAGCTTCTCTAGCCGCTTGACATAGGAGTCAAACGGGACGCCTAATTGTGAAGCCGTGCGCTTCATAACGGAAATTTCTCGGGCATTATACCCAGATAACGCCGAGCTAACTCCGGGCGATTGGCCATCGCCTAATAAAGAACTCATTGGAGGCTTCTTGCGTTCTGAGAGAACTGAGCTATTACCGGGGAGCTTGATCTTACCTTGACGAACAAACTCGGCGTAGGCCACGCTCATGGCGGAGTAAATTGCCCCCGGACTCCACTTGTTACCCCTAGCGTCCACTACCGGGGCATTTGACGTGATCTCTGCATAAGCTTCTTCAGCCCTACGCACAAACTCTTTATCTGTTCTAAGTAATTCTCCAAACTCTTGTGTAGCCCTGCCTTTGTCATTATCAAACATCCGCTGATGCGAACTCATATCCGCTACCTTGCGGGTAGTGCTATCCTCAAGTCTCTGCTGTACCCTGTCAAAAGCCCTGTTGACAGTATCAAGAATGGCCTTAGCCGGATTGGCTTGGATTTCCTTGTTAAGCGCGTCAAAATCCACTTCTTCCGGGGCATTGTCATCGTAAACAGGAGCATTCTGCTGCTCCATCTGCATACGGAGAATATTTTGGGTTGTAGTCGAGGCAACGAGCTTATCGTTTACTTCGGCTAACTTAGCCTCCAAATCCGCTAACTTGCTTGAATCAATATTTGGGGGCGGGGGCGGGGCCGGCGGCTCTGTAACCGCCTCATCTGTAAATTCCGGCTCTGCTTCCTCCCCGTCTTGATTAAACATAGATCGAAGGGTGACATCCTCTGCTGGGATCTCACTTTCGGATTCCTCTATGCTGTTGTCCTCTCCTCCTGCTAAATCTGCCATCTTACTTCCCCTTCTTTACGCCTTTCACTGCGTTACGGAGTGCAGCGGCCTTACTGCCCTTAATGGCATTTTCTAAATTACTAAAAGGATTACCACCGGGCTTTTTAGAAGTATTACTAATAGGCTTCTTAATCATTACGCACCTCTCCATCCAATTCAGAAATCGCCACTTCGGAAATCTCTGCCGGGTCGCCGATGTCGGCAAGTAACTTACCGGCCAGCGCGTCCGTAACGCGAAACTCAATATCCTTAACAACAGGAACCTCGCCATCCCCGATAAGCGCGTCGCCAATAAATCGCACAATAACTGTACCTGGGACACCAGCCGCTCGAACAAATACACTATTGTCCTCACTATCTGGATCGTCAACAACTATCGCCACACCTTCGTCCAGGGACGTCACGCTGAGATTCGTCACTGCTACCACATTTTCGCGGCAATCAGTGGCAGTAATGGGTCCAATCTTAACCTGCTGCGTTGTACTCATCTGCACCATAAAGCTTACCTCCATTATAGTCAAGGGCAAGATTACCCTAACTTGCTAATACTTCTTCAGGAATTGCCGCTCCACGGATATGCTCCAGGGCCATACCACGGACGATCACCCGGTGCCATTAACTCGCGGCGAGTCCTAATACTCCTATTACCCGCCCTCTCAAACAGCAGCCGGCGGTTCGCTGGAGATCGACTCATGTTTGTGTACGCCCCCTTCCTCTCTTTCTGACTGACTCTCCTCTGATGGAGTTCGCGTTCACGGGCCTCCTCATAAGTTCTACCAGGGGTTGGCCCTACCTTACGCGTACGCGCGGCGGATCTCTTAACGTCTTTCTTATACTGTTTCTCTTGCTGGGCATATCTGGCGTTGTTTTGTCGCACCTGCTTGTCGTGCTTGGCCTTGGCCCTGGCTCGTTCATTATGATATTTGTTTCGTTTGTCCACAGCCGTCTCCCTAGGGCTGCGCCAGCCATCATTCGGCCTCCCAGGGTTAAAGAAACTGCCAATATCAATTGTCGGCGTAGGGAACCACCACGGGGCACCGAAGTCTTGTGGACGATACTTGCCACTAGCCCGAGGCACTGCGGAGGTGTTGGCAATTCCAGAAGAATTATTAAGAGGACTGGAATTGCTAGCCCCGGCTACTCCAGAACCCATGTTGGTAGCCCCGGGTCTATACTCTTGTGGAGCATTCTGCAACATTGCCATTCTCTCCTTTTACTTTCCGTTTTCTGCGGGGAATAATCGCATTGGGAGGCTCGCGAAGTCTTTAATCATACTTACTCGCCCCGCCCTATCTAACATCTCACTAACCTTACCAATTTTGGCCAACTCAAGAATTTCTTCTATGTAATCCTGTTCAATCCTACTCAACTGAGCAACTAGTAACTGCCACTCTTCCAAAACCAGTAAATTTCTGTAATCTAGCCTACGCATAATACTCACGTGGGTGCAGCACTGGCGTTGGGGCTATCCACGCCTTCCGCTTGTGTGCCTGCATTGGCGCTCTGCCCTGGACTGGTGGAACCGCTCTCCCCTGGCCTAATGCCCATACTCGCAAATTGCTGCTGCATACCCTGCGCCTGTAATGCCTGCTGCTGGCGTAGCTGCATGACTTGTTGGTACATGGCAGTAGTTTCTTGAATATGCTGCTGCAATAGCATTTGCCCTTCGGGAGGTAGAATATTGGCCAGGTCGGGGCGAGCGGTCAGTTGGATATGGGACTGTAAGTGTAAGGCAAAATCTTCCCCTATATGAGGAGATGGGTATACTCCCGCGTGCATCATCGCCACTTCATCGTCAGGTCGCGGCGAATCGGGTTCGGCTTGGGGCTTATAGATAGGCACTCCGGTATATTCCGCGGCCTCCATAACTTTGGCTATTGCTGCGTATATTGTATCCGGCCTTACAATACCCAACTGCATGGTAAACTCATTGAGTAAAGTGCTCAGCATTTGCATGGCCTTATCATGCTCTAATTGCTTACTGAGCTGGCGGATAGAGCCGGTAAGTTGTAGCTTTAGCCGGCCCTGCAATAAATCCGGCTGGAGCTTCTCGATAATTTGACTCCCATCTTTCCCAGCTATTAAATAAACCCTGGGGGACTTACAATGCTGCTGGTAAAGGGAGAAGATACGATAAAACAACTCCTCAACGCCTTCAAGAACAATCTTGGCGATATGTTCAGTTCTAAGGTCTAGGGCTTGGCTGGTGCCTAAAAACTCCGTGGCCGAGGTGCGCTTGGAGGTATAGGTGCCAATACCTGAATCCCCCATACCGGCTAATTCAGTCGCATATTGCTTAACTCGATCCTCCTCCTGAAACCCCCACACCGGAGACCAACCAATACGAGGAAAATTAATCCCATCAGCCCGCTTGACTGGGTATAAGCTACCAGGCTGGAGTTTTAGGATATTAGTAGGTGCCCCGGCCGTTGGCTCATAGAATCCAAATGGCACGGTGGCCACAAGGGCAGAGTTAAGGCGGAAATTATGAATCCCATCAATCTCAGTCTGTGAATGCCGGAGTAATTCTGCTAATCCAATAGAATAAAACCGCCCCGGAACTGGGATGAAGTCGTGCTTGATACAAGTCCTCGCCCCGTCCTTGTTCAGATCCTCTAGCCGGCAAATTTTAACTAACTTTTGTGACGCGGCGTTAACCCAAGCACAGACGCCAACCCTGTGCTTACGGTATTGAATTGTGCCTTCCCAACGGTATAGTTCCACCCATTGCCGTTCATTATCACTCGACATCGCGGCAGCGGTTTCACTCGTACTATCCCCCCCTTCCAACAAGTCTTGCTCGTCGGTATTAAAGTGAGGAACAATGGAGGCACTTTTTGGCCCCGCGAGCGAGACGATAGTCTCAAGCTCTGTTTCATCGATAGCGGCAAATTCACCATTGTGGTAGCGTTCAATAAATTCGGCGGCCGAGAGCCAAGTCCGCACACCAAAGAACGGCAGCTTATTAACATCCTCATGAGAATTAATAACCACCACATCTTCAATATTTGGAATCTCTACCTTAACCCCATCGAACATGATTTCGTCATATTCCAACTCAAAGATCAGCATACCATCTTCAATAATGGCAGTGACCTCCGCTAAAGATTCAATATTCTCTACATCAACCTCATACACCCCAAGAGCGTTGGCGAGAGTGATAAATCTAACCGTGTGGCCCAGGGAGGAGAAGCACTGGTTAATTCCGGCCTCTATCTGCACACTCAGCGGCCGTTCTGCGTCTAATTGGAACTCCCTGGTGGAGACAATGCGCTTTTTCTCAATGTGGTAGCCAGGTACGCTTAAACACATGCCATCCACAAGAACATAGTGCATGATGCTATTAAGCACCTTGGAAATCCCGATGGTGTTTCTCAGCTCCCAATTAAACCAATCCGAAATTTGCTTGGCTACTCCATCATCCAGAGTTTCAACCTCGCTATAAAACCTAGCGATATTCCCTTCACCGAGAATAATCTTACTAAGCCGCGCTTTCCACTGTTCGACAAAGGTAGTGGTGAGAGGGACTTTAACATTCGCGGCCATGTCTCCAAGCGGGTGATTGTCAGAGATGGGTTCAGGTGTATTGCGCCAGTTGTTAAGATATTCTACATGATTACGATTAAAGTTAGTATTGGCACTACTCGCATCAAAGAAGTCACTTATAATACGCTGTTCAAGGCTAGCTTGTTCATTTTTGGATAAGTTAATATCCATTCGGCGGCGCTTGCGCTTCATTATGGCCGCGAGAAGATCCGCGGAATCATCCGGTAATGATGGCTCGTCCGCGGCTATGAATTTGGGGTCTACTGTGAGCATTAGCGCATCCCGCCCATTACTACTTTTCCATAAGGCCGAAAACCGGGTTGAATGGTTTTAATGATTTGCGGCCCATGAACAAGACTGCTGAATTTAAGATCTTCCATCGCAACATACCGGCAGATATCAGGAAAGTCCTTATTATACTGCTTGGGCTTTTCCTTAATATCCCGTTCAGTCTTGGTCCTGTTATTCACCCACTCATCCCAAGAATAGCGCTGTAGCTGCCAGATTGGGCCGCCGCGGCCTCGACAAAGATTAGTAAACATAAACCGCGGATTCCCTGTGATGGGATCAACGCGGAAATATTCATACATCTTCGTATGCCCAATGTTCACGTTATCCTGGCCAAGAATAATATCATAACCATGCTCCTGGAATACCTCTTCCCAAGAGGTGTTATTAATTTGTTTGGCGCGGCCGCGATTGGGGTCTATTATGCAAAGACGGGGCGCCATAGGTAACTCAAGCTGTTTAATCTTCTCTGAAAGCTGTTCAAATATTGCGGTTATGTCGCCCTTGAATAACCCATAGGAAAGCATGACAATTTCATTTTGCGGCGTGAGTGTGAAGAATCCCACATACACCGGCTTTCTCTCGTGCGGGTCAACGCCAATAAAGCAGGGCCATTCCTTAGGAACTTCAAAAGGATCAATAACATAAGGCGCATCGTCACGAAACTTGCGATAAATAATTCCGGTAAGGTTGAAGGGTTTACCGGTTTCTCTAACTTCCCGTTCCTCGTCGGAGAGGCTGGATAGGAAGGCTTCCTTAGCCTCTATACTAAGCCACTCATTATCATGAATCTCTGCCGTGAAGCCCTGAGCATAGGGCTGGTCAATCTCATCATACACCCAGGCTTCTTTGAGTAAAGTGGCGGTTATGAGTAGGTGGCCTCCGGTGGAGACTAGGCCGCGGAATTGGGCGCTGTACATAGACTGCGGAGGCGGCTCATCATTCCAAACAATATCCCAGTCTTTACCCTCCGCGGTATCCGCACCTTGTGCATAAGTTTTGAACTTACACACAGAGCCATTGCGTAGCTCTAACTCCGAGGGGCAATTGGAATTATTATAGAAGATTCGCTTGATCTCATTTCGCGGCCACCAAGAGAGAATGGTGGGGAGGATAGTGTCTCTATGAGACTCGAAATCCTCCGTAAAACAAATCCCTACAGCGGGAACGCGGCGGAAGGGAACGTCTTTTCGCTCCTCCCTATTCCACAGCGGATAGCCCAATAACCGTTCACCGACGAGTATTGCGCCCCCGGTCGTTTTGCCGGCCTTATTCCCAGCGAGGAATAGCAGAACCCTTTTTTCTTTATCTATATCCCAATAACTCAAAAATTCCCGCTGGCCCCCACTATTTGGCCGAAAGAATCTTGCGGGATCGGATTCTATAAGTTGTACCAGCCGCTTTTTCTCAACGGCTAAGACTATAAGCTGCTCTTTATTGAGCGTGGCTATAAACTCTTTCCTGGGAAGCATCCGACCAATAGTCCTCAAGACATAATCCCAAGGAATTTTGGTGGGGTGTTTACGTTGCGTTGGAGGAGCCATGGGGAGGGGTTAGTGGAGAGGGGTTAGTGGAGAGGGGTTAGTGGAGTATGATGGGCGCCTTGGGGGACTCCGCGGCCCCTAACCCATCCATAATCTCCGCCTTAATAGCCTCTTCCGTCTTATCCTTATACTCCTCCTCAATAAGAGTAGCCCTACGGATTTCAACTTGCTTAACCGGAACGTGGCCCGCGAGTTCCAACAAACCCGTTAGTGCGTTATTCCGCACATTTTCACTCTTAGCGGTTAAGGCGAGCTGAATTTTTTCCTGAAGTAAGGTGGGAGCTATGGCTTGAAGATCCGTTTGAATTTCCGCCACGGTGTCGATGACTCTAGCCTGAATTTCGCGGCGGATGTTTATGGCTTCCGGGGAGGCTAAAATTGTACTAATTGTACTACTAGCATAATTCGTCAAGGATGTGATATAAGCAAGATCAAACCCCTGCATTTCTAGCATGACTAATCGGAGGGTGATAGCTGGGGGACGTCTCTGAGCCATATTATAATCCTTACAAACGGAGAGAGAGGGAGATCCGGGGGCAGATGGCTGGGTTTGGGGGGATGCGGTAAAACGCATACTCACTTGCCCAACCACCTGCCCGTGCGGAGGCGGAGTGTCGCCAATCTACTCCAACCCCCCGCCCATGTCAACACCACTATCCCCCACAACCCACAACCCACCTCCCCTCCCTACCACAATAGTGGGCTTACTATTATAGTCTACTATTATAGTTCACTTTTTCGAAAAAAAAAATAACCAAAAAAATAGCCTGAGATACCTCGGAATGCCGCGGCGGCATCAGTGGGCCGGCTAAAATGCGCGTTGGGGCCCTGGTCTACCTTAGACGTAGATGCTAGGTTAGACGTAGATGTAGACGTGGATGTAGATGTAGATGTAGATGTAGATTAGATGTAGATGTAGATGTAGATTAGATGTAGATGTTAGGTTAGATGTAGGCGTAGATGGTAGGGATAGGTAGGACGTAGCGGAATTGTGGACAAAAAAATAGACCCGAGAGATACGCTCCCGGGTCTATTGCTAGAGGAAGGAAAGGAAGGGTTATTCTACGTCAAGCGCCACGTCACTATTAGTAGCACGCTTCGCGCCGGCTTCCTTTTCGAAAGACGCCGTTAGCCAGGCGCCTAACTGGTTTCGGTGCGCGGCTGAAAGCCCGGCGTGAATCAGGTCGACGATATCTGTGATGGTGGCAGGCAAGGACGTGGTCGGAATCACGCGCCGTCCTTCAATTGGTGCGTCCTTTGGGGTTACCTGCTTCTTTTCTCCTGCCTTGTTCTGTAACAGAATTGGCGCACCAGCGGTAATGGCGCGGCAAAGCGTCAAGAAACTTTCTACCGCCGCGAGAAACGTGGTAGCGTCCCCATCGTGCGTGAGCATCGGCAATAATCTTGCCGCTGTATGCTTTTTTCCGTCGAGCGCACGTTTTTCCGAAATGCTGGCCTCTACCACTATTCCCCGGGACATTACGTGCGGCTGCGTCGGCGTTGTGGTCGGGTTTGAACCCGTGCCCGTTTCACCGTCTGCAACCTTAGGCTTGCTTCCGTTTGACATGTTTTCCTCCTGCACTAATGGCGCAATGTGCGTTGCGCGCGCGTCCCCGCACTATGCGGCGGTCAGGGGTGACACCCCGCGCAAGCGTGCTCGGCAGCGCTGCGAGCTTCGACGGCTGCCGCGATTGCAGCTTCAGCAGCTGCTTGCGCGTCGTCTGCGGCTTTCCGCAGAGCTTCACAGCGTGCTTGACGGGCAGCGGCGGTAGTCGCCATCGCCCGCCGAACTGCCGCCTTTGCGGCTTCGGTCGTGTCTGCGCTTGTGTCCATGCGTCCTTTATATGCGCGTGTTGCGCGCAAGTCAAGCACCATCACCAACCACACACGATTTCTTTTGCGCTTCGCGGCATTTCACCTTTTTATACCCGCTCTTCCCCCCTTCCAAATATAACCCCTACATTACATTCCCCACATAATCCTCCCCCTACATTCCCCATATCATCATTTATGACATAATAGTGAACTAAAATACCCCAAAAACCCATCACAGACTCTACCACACGCTTCCCACCGCCCCAGCCCCCACACCCCCACTCTCGTTCTAATCTCATCGGATACTAAGTTTGAAGATGGATTTTAGGGGGAGAGAAAAAGAAGAAAAGTGGGGAGGGAGAGGGGTTGGGTGTGCGGTGGGGAGATAGATTCTGCGGTAGGCCGCAAAAGGAAAATGACGGTCACAAGTGACAGTAGAAATAGGGCTAGTTGTACTCCTCACCCCCCCCCTACCCCCCCCCCCCCCCCCCCTCATTTTTTTTTTTTTTTTT
>Ga0163144_10002176_pt1 | contig 45770 bp, 32 predicted proteins | sample OliLak19BULKMAT1_FD_123175 | JGI IMG/M metagenome (GOLD analysis project Ga0163144, IMG submission 123175) | Freshwater microbial mat bacterial communities from Lake Vanda, McMurdo Dry Valleys, Antarctica - Oligotrophic Lake LV.19.BULKMAT1 | ecosystem: Environmental > Aquatic > Freshwater >... | reverse complement strand
TATGAGCCATAACGGCGCAAGCAAAAATGTGATAATTCCAATTCCTTGAAACGCCAATGCACTTGCTCTATCGCTTTCTAGCACACGATTGGCTATAGTTAGGCTTGCCACCAAGAAAAATACCCCTAGCACCCCCCATGCACCGCCTAGAAGGCGTGTAGCGCGTGGCGTTCTTACAAATGCCTTCTTTGTTTCGCCCTCATTGGGTGGCATGATGGCGACCAGTGTACTGACAATGGCAAAAACATAGGGCATAAGTGCAACGCCCTCTGGAAGGGTATCTGTGGTAAGGCTGAAGAGCGCACCGACAGCAACAGCCACAATGGGGCGCGTGGGTAGCCAACGCTGATGCTCTTTGAAAAGCCAACGCGCGTATCGCCCGCTTTTGTACTCTTCAATCTGATAGAATCGGGCTTGTTTATAAACACGCCACCCTGCCCCAAAGCACCACAGGAGGCTGATAAGAACTAACAAAACAGTTTGCATAGTGCCTCTTCTATGAGTTAAGCCTGCTTAAAGAAATAGTCCATTACGTGGGTAGTCTCTGCGAGGTGTTCTAGATAACTGTAATGCCCCGCGCCTTGATGCACCACCAAACCTGCATTGGGAATTGTTTTTTCTAGCAACTGTCCCATCCATAACGGAGTGTCTTTGTCCTCGTCTCCCCAAAACAGAAGAGTTGGCACGCTTACCCGTGACGCATAAGGGAGCAAATCTTGGCTGATGATGTTGACGAAAGTTTGTCTAAACACGCCAGAAGTGGCATTAAAATCGGATGACCCGTAACGGGTGTTATAGGCTTGGCGAAGGCTATTGGAAAGGCTGCGAAGCCCCACCTTTTGTAAACCATCACGAATGATCTTATAGGTTTGGGTGCGAATGCGCGTTGCAAGAGGTAAACGAGGGCGCACGCCTGCGCTATCCGCTAGTGCCATCTTATATAGGCGATGAGGATGGTCTGCGCCTAAAATCAAGCCCAACCGACCTCCAAACGAGTGACCAAACAAATAAACGCGGTCTAACTGGTGATGGTCTAAAAAATTGATGACCAAGTGAGCATAGTCAAATACAGTCCATGCGTTTTCGGGGCTGGCACTTGCGCCAAAATGGGGCATATCGAGGGCATAAACGCGATACCCTAACGGTATCATGCGCTCAGCAAGTTGCCACACTAGCCCAATGTTTGCCCCCCACCCGTGAAGTAACAAAAGGGGCAATCCTTCGCCAGCGATGGCTTGGCTGATGGCGAGGTTGTTTAACGTGATGCTTGTATGTGGTACGTTGATGGTCATAAACCCTATAATATGTACATTGATTAGCAAACGGATTATAGAGGGAAATAGCAGAATGACAAGGTGGCTCATACTCATAGGCGCATTGATGATGATAATTGGCACACAGGCACAAAATACGCCTACGGTCATTAATGCCGAAAATGTTTTGAAATTACGTCCCATGTGGCAAATCAACTTCGATGAGCTAAACATGGTCACTGACGATGCTACGCCCTTACCCCTAGTTTTTTCTGTGGGTAGTTTTGCCATGTCAGATGATGGGCAATATATTGTAGTGGGTGCAGACACGGAGGACACGCCATCACTTACTTATTGGGTAGGGTTTCAATTGTTTAGTGAGGAAACGTGGCATTTACCTGTTGAGAGTGATTTTAGACCCATAGACCCATTTTTTGACGGAGGCGATTTTTATTGGTCAGAGCTTTTAGCAGAGACGTTTTTACTGTACACGCTTTCTTCAGATGACCCCACCACAACGAGCCGTGTGGTAAAACTTGAAATGAACAACGCGCTCATTGATGGTTGGAAGCAGGGAGACATCGTAGGGCTAGAGGCTCTTAGCTCTGACTATGAAAGCGTAGTAATTCTCATTGACCTTGTTTCTGGTAGAGCCACAGAAGCCCCTTACTTGCCTGCGGAAGATGAAGATGCCGTGGTTAGAATTGGGCGTGTGCCATTGCCTTATGTGGTCACTTCATCAGAAGAAGGCATTGTAAAACTATGGAATTTAGGCACACAAGAACCCTTAGCTACCGTAGACAATACCACAGGTGAGCCGTCTGTTTTTGGTAACATCAACAATACTCCAACGCATTTGGTGTGGCGTGACAATGCCAGCCTAATGCTGTATTTGCTAGACTTTGCTACGGGCGAAAACAAGGCAATAGATGCCCTTAATGGGGCTTATGTGCAGTGGTTTTTTCTTACCCCTAATGCTGATGTTGTGATTGGGGTGGGCGTAGACGGTGAGCCTAATGTTGTGGCGTGGGATGTTGCCAACCAAACTAGTCATATTTTGGGTGAGTATCGCACTTGTGGACGACCACAACCCGATATGGCACGTCTTAGCCGTGATGGCACAACACTGGTGATTGGATGTGGTGATGGGCTAGAGGTGTGGCGCGTTGTTGATTAATCGCATGTAAAATGCGGATTCTGTCATTATGAATAAAACAAAAAAGGCGTAGAGGTTGCCCCCTACGCCTTTTTTGTATGGTTATTCTTTTACTTCTATTGCGTCTATGCTGAGGATGCGATTATTGTCGCGGTTCTCAACAATGAGAAGGTGTTTGCTTTCACCCAAACCATAGAACATGATGGGTGAGAAGCGCGTTGTCGCACCAAATTGGCTAAACTGCGCCAATTGAATGGCACGTTCCCACGCGGCATTTGCACCCGAAGCGATTGTTTTTACTGCGTCTTCGGTACAGTGAATGTTTGCGCCTGTTACTACTAAGCACATACGGGCATCACGAGTGCCTTTGCTACTGGTCGCTTGGTACAAAATGACAGAGTTTCCTCGTACACTCACCTGAGCAATAGCACCTGCGCTAAGGGTGTTTCTTTCACTTAGCCCGTAAGGTCCCGATGGAGGTGCGTTCCTAGAGACAAAGTTCGTCCACAAAGGTGCTGGCTCAAAGCTAAGTGAGCTGTTGGTGTCATCGTATAGCCCAACATTGAGGGTTGGATTATCCGTTACACTGCCAAACACACCTACTGCGTCCAATTGGAAGCGGGAAGAAGTGGTTGGGGCAGTGCCCAGTCTTACTTCAACGGTGTAGTTACCAAAAGGCATGCCGTAGTAGGAGAACCCATAGCGTACCGTTGTTCCACCAGGATTAACGCGACCGAAGTTACGGGTAGCCCATGCACCAATGCCTGTTGTGGCGGTGCGAGTGGTTTGGTAATCGCACCAGATGGCGTTTGCACCCGTTTGACCTACGTTTAAGTTTAGGACACTACGGTTTTGGTTGGTGTTGGTGGCATTTGCATTAAACGCGGGGAAGGCTTGGGTGTTGTTTGTGCGCTTGTAGCAAATGCGGAAGGGCATGCCGCTGCTATCTACGGTGGTGAACACCGAGAAGCCTGTACCTTGAACGTTGAAGGTGAGTGCTGCATTGGTTTCTCTTGTCGTAACGACAGTGCCACCATAAGCCGTACCAACCTTTAGAACGCACCAGTCGATGGTTTGGTTACAGCCAGAGGCTGCGCGATTAACTTGCCCTGTGCCACTAGCACGATTGAAGTTGAGGAGGGTATCGGGCAAGAAGTCATCATGAAGCCCTTCGGAAAGGGTTGTTCCACGATATACTTGGAAGCCGTCTACATCAAAGCGACCTGCCAAAAGGGGCGTGTAGGAAATGCGGATATTACCGCTATTTGTACCACCCAGTGCGGAAAGCTCATTGCTGTCTACAGTGATGGCGGTCGCGACATTTAAGCCTGTTTTAAGAACACAGGTGCCGTTTGCGCCACTTAGCCCAAACACTAAACCGTTCCATGTGGTCGTGCCACTGCGTTCATTGCCCGCACACACAAGAAGTTGCTGTGTGTTGTTGCCATAGGGGCGGACGTAAAGCACTACGCTTAGGTTTTGACCCGCTTGCTTATTAACACTTAGAACGGCTGTTTGACCGCCAAAGAAGGTTCCCACACTGTCATTGTTAAAGGCAGTAACAACTGTGCCATTGCTCGCGTTGCGGTCTGCAAAGGTGCGGAACAAGTTTTGTGGGTAGGTTTGTAGATAAAGTTGACCATTGGCATCACGTGCATCTTCGTTGTATTGACCACTAGCAATGCCTGTGGCAGGTTCTTGATTGAAGATGGTGATGTAGCGCATACCGATTTTAGCACGTAGATTTGAACCTGTGCGCAAGGCATTGGCGTTATTTCTTACGAGTGTGGTTCTGCCATCATCTGTATCACGAACTCGAACCGTATAGACATCATTAGGCAATCCAACGATAGTACGGCTCACTCTGTTTTGAGTGGCTGCTAACTCATTTTGATAGGTAAAGCAGTCATCAAATGAGGTTGCACCTGCACCTTGTGCATAACAGATTTCAAGCTCGCCCCCTAGTCGGTCAAGGATCGTGCCGATTTCAAAGCCTGTGCCTTCAAACTCAAACGTCATGCTGGCATTGGCTGTTTGGCTACGAACAAGGCGACCATTGGGCAAGAAACTGTTGTTGTACTCGGTTAGCCACGTGCCTGTAAGGGCAAGGCGCGAGTCGGTGGCATCGTATATGCCTGCTTGTAAAGGTTCTGCTGAACCGCTTAGGGGCATAATGGCGTCTACAATGACGCTTCTACCATTAAGCATGTTGGCAATCGTAACACCAAAGATACCTGAAGCGTCTACGGTGTCTCCAACACCACTGCTAAAGAGAATGTCCTTTTGGCGTAGTCTGTCTGCTAGTGTTGTCGTTAAACAACTACGATTGCCGATGTTGTTGTTTAGCTGTGTCCAACACACCTCAACAGAAGTTGACGTGGTATTGATGGGGTAGTACAAACGGAAACCACTGGCGGGTTCGCTGGCTGTGCCTGCGATAAAGCTTACTACGCTCCCGTGACGTGAGGCAGTATTTAGTGTTCCGTTGATAGCACCTGAGGTTGTGCTGGTTCTCCAAGCATTTTGGGGACCAAAGGCAAATACTGGATACCCTTCAGCCGTTACGGCTTGGTCATCGTTAAACGTTTCGATGGATTGAAGTGTGCCATAGACTTGGACTGCGTCTAGGAAGATGCGCGTGGCAGGCTTGGTGATGGTGACTGTGTAATCTGCAACGGGCAATCCGCCGACTGTGAAGCCTGCTTGATTTATTGTGCCAGTGAGGAAGTTATTGATGGTGTAGTTCTTATCGAAACTTGCACCGTCGTCTACATTAACGTTAAACGCTCCCCCTAGGTTGTGGAGTGTCAGTACCAACGTGAAACCGCTTGCTTCATGAATTTTGAAGCTGGCATTGTTGGTAAGGTCTAGGGTTGCACCACCACTATACGCACCACTTGTCAAAATAAGGGGTGATGTGGTGGTGAACTTGGTGTTCAGCGTGTTGATGTTGCCTATTTTTTGCGTGGTTTCGTGGTAGCCTTCGCCTATTTCATCGTTGGCAGGCACGCTATTGGCATAAGAGGCAAGAGGCGTTACGGCATCTAGGTTAAAGAGACCTGTATTGGTGCTGTAGATGCTGATAATTTGTTCGCCTGTTTGCAAGGGCAAGGTAACACGGTTGATGCGGGTAGGGCTACCCTTTGTAATGACATCGGCACAGGTGTAATTACCAGTAGCCACTGCCAATGAACACACACGCACCGGCGCAAAGTTGCCGATTTGGTGGGTAAACGTGAGACCCTCTGCATCTAGAGTGCGGAAGACATAAGAAGCTCCAACAACATTTCCGATGCTACTAAAGTCAAAGAGTGACGATAGTCTATTAGATGTACGTTTAGAGTACGCCCACGTTGTGCCTGTGTAAAGGAACTGATTGCCCAAAATATCCAGAGGATAATTGGCATCATACGTTTGGCTATTTTCCACTGGGATAAGCGAGGCAAAATTTGTATCGTAGACGGTGACACCGTCAAAATACATATTAAGCGGTGCTGTTCCTGTGTGTAAAGCAGGCGTGCCGTTGTCTGCAAGCATCTTGATACGCACACTATAGGTATCATTGGGCAAGCCCAAGATGGGGCGGTCTACACTCTGAAGCAGAGAAGGATTTTGGTTGTCAAACGTGGTACAAGTTGCCCCCGACCAATTAGCGTTTGCACTTGTTGGTAGTGGGTCATTGGTGGCATCCCACACTTGCCAACAAATTTCTACGGCATCCGATTCGCGTTCCATACGGGTACGTGGCGCAAAGCCCGTCCCTGTAAACCCGAAGACCACGCTTGCACCCACTTGTTTTGTCCAAGTGATAGTGCGTCCTGTATCACGGGCGTTGTTGATAACGCGCAGGAAGTTATTGGATGTGTTAAGGAAGTTATTGTTGTTGGCAAACGTGCCAATCGTGCCAAGTGCATCGGACGAAGTGTAGTATTTGATGCTTGGCAAGGTGTCATCATTAAACCCTGCGCCAAGTGGGCTGTCCTCACCAAACACAGTGATGCGGTCAAAGTTGAAAACTTCGTTAAGTAAGCTAAAGATTTCAACCGTGTGGTTGTGTCCACTACCCCATGCCGTGTCAAACAAGCTCTCATTGATGGCAAGTGTGCCGTTTATCACCCGAACTGGAGTGATTTGATTGGTGGTTGCGCCTGTTGTGGCGTTTACCACAATATGGGTTGTAGGGTCGGCGGTTGTGGGGGGGCGTTGGTTGACGATGATACAGTTGCCATAGTCAGTTGCCATGCGATTGCGGTCAACGCAAATCATCAAACGACGCGAGACACTGCTAGACCATGCGTGGTCATATAAGAAACCTGTGGCATCATCGGGTAGCTCGAAAGAGAGAATAGCCCCTGCCGAAGGCTTGCCGCCACGAATAGAAGTCAGGGTGCGATTAGAGGCGCTTGATTGTGAGAAGGTGCTTAGCCAGTTGTCCTCAACATGCCCACCAAAGGCAAAGTGAGTGAGGCTGTCATCTTCTGTAGACCCAAACGGTAGCACCTTTTCGGGCTGTAGTGTGGGCGGATAGACGACGATGCTATCAATAATCACATTGCCATTAAGCGGTAAATTCGTTACCGTCAGCGTGACTTTGTAGCGTGTTTCTGGGTCTAGCCCTAAGAAGGGGCGAGAGACCATGTTTGCGTTGGCAGTAGAGTTGCCAAAGGGCGCATTGCTGATGTTTTGGCTAATTGAACCGCTACCAAGTGTGTCGTTCTCTACAAGGATGGTGTAATCGCCACCTACTTTGCCTTGATTGGTTTCAATAGCAAAGCCCGAACCCCCCTCAAAGTAGAAGGAGAATGAAGCATTCGTTAGTGTGCGATAAGCCACCTTGTTTGAGACTGTGCCGCCTGTCAGCAGTTGCCATGGGTCGGTAAAGAGACCGCGTAGGTATGCACTGTCTACTTCATGATTGCCGGGTGGCAATACGCGGTCAGTACCACTCAGTGTATCTGCCATAATGCTAAAGGCATCTACGCTTAGGGTTGCGCCCTGACGCTTGTTAACAATGCCCACACGATAGACTTTGCTTGTGGGATTGTCTTGAGTAGAGTAGCAGGTCACTGTATAGGCTGCACCCTTATTGCTAAGGCTCTTGGGGGTTACAGCACTGCCGGGGAGGGCGCGTGTGTAACATTCAAACGCATCACCGCCGCCTGTTGCAGGGAATGTTGTGCCGTACATGGCAGTTTGATTAACAACACCGCTAATGAGCGTCCAATTAGTATTGGGTTCGGCATCGTTTAGCGTCAGCATGTAGTCGTTGCCGTTGCCTGCGCCTTGCATATATAGCACAAAGCCTGTGCCTTGGAAGGCAAAGTCGGCGCGGTCATTGAATACCTTGCTGGTGTGAAGCGTGTTGTTGATGTTGTTAGGCGAGAAAAGTGCGCTCCAGCCTGTTGTGTTGGTGATAGAGGCATTTGTGTAGGTAAATGCAAAGCTACTATCATCATACAAGCCTGCAACGGATGGAATAAAGCTATTTACGCTAATGCGAATGGTATTAAGCGCAGATGTGCCACCAAAAGCATCTGTGACACTATATGTCACACAGGCAACACCGCGTATTTCACCTGCTGTAATGCTGAGCAAATTACCCGTTAGTGAACCTACAGAAATCAATGTAGAAGCACCAGCGTTACAGTCGTTTACTGCAAAGGTAGAGTAATTGAAGGGGTAGTCGATTTGACGTGGGTCGGTGTCAAACTCGGGGTTTTCATCTTCAGAGAAGAAGAACCCGCCGCTAAAATCGACATAGGGGCGTAGTGGCACATTGACGGTTACGCCGGCATTCAGCGTTAGCTCGTAAAGGTCACCTGAAGGGATGTCATCGCCAATGATGTTGGTGAGCAGCGCGTCTTGAACGGGGGTCACATAGACCGCAACAGAACCGTTGGCGGTGCTGAATGTCTCATCGCGAACAGTATAGCTAAATTCAATTTCTAAATTACTGTCAATGAGCGTTGTGCCATTGTTGCTGTTATAGAAATCAATTGGGGGGCAATAGAAAATCTTGCCTGCATCTAGCCCAACACCAAAGACCACACCATTTGAATTTGCAAATTCGGTGGTGCAGTGTGTGCCATAGAACAGGGGCGCGACAGAGACTTGGTAAGTAAGCTGACCAAAACCGCCAAGTACAAAGCTATTGGCATCAATCTCTAGTACACCACTATCTTCTGCCATGCTATCGCTATAAAGCGTTTGTAGCCCGTTGTTTTCGTCGCCGTCCACATCAATACGAAGTGGCGTAAACTCAAACGCGCCAATATCGATAGCATTTACCCCTTCGCCCTGATAGGCAATGATGTCATCGGGGTTATCGGCGATATTGGCGGGGGGGTTAACATCGGCGGGGTTGGGAACTTGGATATTGAGAACACGCAAGTTGCCCGTTACGTCAAGGTTAAAGGGGGAATTGAGGTTATTGCCTGTAAAGGGCAAACCCATTAGTTCAACACTGCGACCACGGTCAACACTAAAGGAGTATTGGGCATCTTTGATGGAGTTTGCTGTGCCATCGCCTGCGGCAAACTGTTGTGTTTGGCGTAGCGCATAGAAACGCCAGTCGGTGTTGGGGTAGGGGAAACCTGCTTCTGCCCCTGCAAATTCTGCGCTAGTAACAGCATTAATGATATTGGCAGGGTTACTTAACCCACCCTGTGACAATCCACTGAAATCATTGGCACTACAAGGGCCCGTAATAGCATCTGCCCACCAGTTATTTGTGACGGGGTTACCCGAACTGACAGAGCGACAGAAGCTAATGACTTGGGTTAGGTCGTCATACATCATCAACCTAAGTAGAGGTGCGGCTGTGGGTAGCCCAACGCCACCGCTGGCAACGATGTTGTTGTGGAACTCAGTGGTAAGATTTGCTTCTGGAATAGGCACAACCGATTCGCCGCCCCGCACAATCAGTGCGTTTAGCGCGGCAGAGTTGCTACGATCGTTGGCAATAACAGTATTGTTGACAAAGTAGAAGTCACTTACTTTGAACAACTTGACAAGCCCACCAGAGCCGGGGCAGGGCGCAAGTGGAAGTGCTCCACACGACACAATTGGTAAGGCACCGGCAGCGTTATTTTGTAGGAAAACATTGCTTACAACGCGAACATCCGCAGTATCGCCAAAATTGGGTGTGCGGAACATCAGCAATGTTTGCGACTGATTGTTGACGAAAGCGTTCCCAATCAGATCTACAGCCGAACTTTCGGCATAGAGTGTAGACTTCCATGCACGGTTTTCATAACTGCTATTGACAATGTTGTTGTTGTTTAGGAACTCATTGATATTGACCAATGCCGTTGCTTCTACGATGGCGATGGTGGAATAGTCTGTTAGTTCTGCGCCAGTGCCACCCACAAACTTGTTACGCGTAATTTCGACAATGCCGTTATACACGGTGATGGGGTGTGAAGCCATGTTGACCCAGCCCGTATAGCTTGCACCGTCTGCGGTAGTTTGTCCAAAGGTGTTATTGCTAATCACGACTTTGTCTGTGTTGTTAGCAAAGACGGCAAAGACGTCTGTACGTTCACCTAATCCCACTTGGAATTTGGCAGGCACAAAGTTAAAGCCACTTAGGGTAAAGTCATTCGTGCCGTTGTCAACGTAGATGCCACCTTGGTTTGCAAAGAAGCGTTCATAGGCAGCACTATAACCGCTGGAGGTAATTTGTCCGGCGGAGTTTAGGTATTGACCTACCACACGGAATAACGAGTTCTTCGCATTCGAGGAATCGGCTTGGTCATAGCTAATGAGCGTGACGTTATTGGCAACTGTGTTGTTGACCAAAAGGGGCGTAACATATTCACCCGGCATCACTACCACACAGCTATTGGCGGGTGCGTTGTTTAGCGCATTGCCAATATGTAGATAGGGGTTAGCCAACGTGCCATCGTTGGCAGTATTTGCGTTGGCTTGCCCTACGTAGCTAAAACCACCTGCACACGCCAAGTTATTGGGTATAATGCCCAAGTTTTGGCTATTGGTAAGACTAAAGTTGGGGAAGCCCAAAATAGAGAAGCCTGCGCCCGACGCATAATCGAAGCCATCAGGGGCATTAAGGGGTAGGTCTACGATGCGCGTTTGTAGGTAGCTTTTAATGTTTTCTACACCTGTCGCGCTGGCAATATTAAACCCAGACATGCTGGTATTGCTGGTGTTGGATTTCATCAAAGCCGCCATACCTGCAAGGTGTGCCGTTGCAGCCGATGACCCACCAAAAAGGTTGACCGTATCTTCTGCGCCCAAGAGCGTGCCATCACAGGCTGCGCCGTTGCCCGCCGCGCCAGAAACACGCACGTTAGATGCACCCATCAGGTCGGGTTTGACGTTGGCGCGTGTGGCTGTTGTTAGCGAAGGAGCAGACCCGCCAGACCCGTAAACGGGACCCGCAGAACTTTCGGGCAAGATGGAGAAGTTGCTGTCGTCATCCGCGCACACCGCACCCACTGCAATCACATCAGGGCTATCAGCGGGGCGTGCAATACTGCCTGCGCCCGTTACAACGCTGGCATTGGTTGCCAACGATACCGATGTAATTTTGATGTTGGGGGTTTGTGGTGGGGTTTCGCCGGTAACAAACACAGGCACAATTTGAAGTTGGAAGATTTTATTTGAAGCACTTCCATTAGGTGTCACACTAATGGTGATGGAACAGCTATCACCGCAACCACTTGGAACTTCAAACTGACCGTTAGGAATTGCCGTGTCAAAGCGTGTTGTTACACCACCTGATACAGCACCAGAGTAAGTCACAGTGAAATTACTTGCTGTTTCACTCCAACCATTCCAACTAAGGCGTATGACATCCCCACGCGATACCGTAGCGTTAATAGTGGTTGCGCTATTGCTAGAGCCACTGTTGAATGCGTAGTAACGGGAGAGTTTAGTGGCGTTGCCGATGTTACTAGGGTTACCGCTGTTGCCAGCAGCAGCAAAAATGACCATACCTTCGCTACGTGCGGTTGCGAGTAGCGCATAGGGATCATTGCCAGTACGTCCGCCGTTTGTACCGTCACCAGGCGTTTCGCTTGCGCCAAGGTCTAGGGTAATGGCAAGCACTTTAACGTTATTGGTGCGGGCTTGGCTAATGGCGGTGGCAAGGGTGGCATAGCTATTTGCCTTGTACATATTTACTTTTGCGCTAGGGGCAAGGTCACACAAGATTTCTACGACTTTTAAGCCGTGTGTGGTATCGCCCGAAACAAAAGAGCCTGTGCTATTAAGGGTGTTATTGTTAAGGCAAGAAAGGTTGCCACTGATGGATGGCGCAGAAACACCAAAACCAGTATCAATAACACCGATTAAAACGCCACTGCCTAGTACACCTGCATTGTGCCAATCTAGCGCACCAACTGCATTAAAGCCATCCGAGAATGTATCGCCAGCAGGGGCTTCATTGGGAGCTTCGTTAGGTGCAGTAGAAGAAGCGCCGAGTGTTTTTCGTACTCCACGAACTTCTGGACTTAAACCAATAGCATCTAGGGATGATACAGGTACATAAGCCTCTATCAAGCTATCTGTTGAACCTACGACTAATCCACCCGCAGATTCTAGCAGACTATAAACGGCATCTACGCCATTTTCATTGGTCGCAATGTCAATCAGGATGCGCCCTTGTTCATCGGTGATGAAACCGTGATAGAGAACCAGCGTGTCAATAACGCCAAAATCGCCAGCACGATAGGCTTGGGCGAGTTCTTCTAGTTCACCAGTGAGCTTGTTTACATCGGCTGTTTCAGAAGCGAGTGCCTCCTGCGTCACTTCGGGTTCGGGCGTGGTTTCTGCCTCTGCTGTCATTTCAGCACTAGGTTCTGCCGTTACTTCTCCATCGGGTTCAGGTGTGACTTCAGCTTCTATCACAATGGGTGTGCTGACAATCTCTACCACCAAAACGGCGGGTTCGCGCTTGGTAAGGGTAAGGTCATCAATAGCAATCTCGCCCTGTAGCGTTTCGCCAGAGGCGATGCTGATAAGACTTGCCGTTGTGGATGAAAGCGCGTAAGCAAGGCTAGGTGTGCCGTTTACGGTTAGTGTGAGGGACGCTGTATCCACTGTTACCAAAACGCTAAACCATTCGGCAACTTCTGGCAGAACGGCGTCTTCTGCAATGGGGGAGACTGCTAAGAGTGTGTCACCCTGATACAAGCGACTATTGCCACTGGTATCAAACATGAGTGTATAGCCGTTGACAGAAAGAAGCGCAACGTCACCCGCAGACACGCGCAAACGTGCTTCTAGGGTAAAAGCGTCTTGGCTAAATACTAGGACGGTTGCCGTAGTAAGGGGTGTTGATGTGGTTAAGAAAGAGCCAACCTCATCGCTGGCTAACGCCCAACCCTCTAGTTGCCACGCAGAAGCATCAAAAGCCTCAAACGTTTCGGCGAAGGTGTCGAAGAGGATGGGGGCAGTGGGTGATTCGATAATAATCACCTCTGGCGTTGTTTCCTCAATCGCAATGGGCGTTTCTGAAGATTCTTCTTCAACAAAGGGGGTAACCTCTTCAAAAGGGGCTACTGTTTCGGGAGTTTCCTCTGGCGCAGGGGCAAGAGGTGTTTCTGTAATGAGTGTTTCTTCTTCATCCTGTACAACAGGAATGGCTTCTGGCGTGGTTTCTTGCGCAAAAAGGGGCATGGATAAGACCATACACGCCATTATGAGCGTTAACCATCGCCATTGCCTTGAATGACTTTTTAAATTCATGATACCTCCTAAAAAAGGCGATGAAACTTACAGCGAAAATACCGCTAATTACTGTGAAAGGTTACGGGTGAAAATCCACTCCCTCATTTTAGACCGTATTCTTTCGTTTCATCGTATAGTTATGTACAATGTAAAGATATTCCATCAAGAAATGAGTCAGTTGTGGGTGCTTCATCACGGGAACAAGGAAAAACGCTTCATAAGCGCGAGGTGCGCCGACAAATTGTATTGCCTGTTATTTTGGTTACAATGGCGGTGCTTGCTTTGGGGGCGTTTGTGGTGCTTCCGTTGGATGGTACACAAAATCAACGCCTACAAGCTCTAACAGACTTATTTGCCGTTTTACTGCTCATTTGCCCTATGATTATTTGCCAGTTTGGCTTGATTTTGGGCTTGATTGTGGTGGTGTATGGTGCAAATAAATTACACCATGGCGCGCAAAAACCCCTAGAACGCATTGAAGGCTGGACAGAGAAACTGGCGACAAAAACGACTGAAATCACCGAGAACGTCAATCAACGCGCCATCCGATGGACGAGCATTTTAGAACCTTTCATACGCTTTACTCGTCTATTTGATGAGAGCGAAACTACTGAAGGAGCAAACGATGGAAAACCAAAAAAATGAAATGACAGAAGAAGACTGGAAAACACGCAATTACTTAGCGGGTGCATTTATTGGCGCAGTACTAGGTGTCATGTCGGCGTATCTTTTCGCGCGGTCTGCCGAAGAGAACGACACAGGTAAACCTGAACCCATTCCAACAGGAACACTGATTGGGCTGTTGCTCTCTGTGATGGCGTTGGTGCGCCAAATCGCAGAAACAGGCAAGCCAAAACCGAATAAAAAATAGGGGGCGTTTATGTGTGGTCGCTATACCCTTACGGCATCGGCAGAGGTTTTACAACGCACGTTTCAATTAGAGGCGATGCGCGTGGAGATTTTGCCCCGTTATAACATTGCACCAACGCAAAGTGTGCCAATAATTACAGGGCAAGCCCCCCGCCAACTGTCGTTGGTACAGTGGGGGCTTGTGCCATCATGGGCAAAAGACGCTTCGGGAGCAAGCCAGCTTATTAACGCACGCGCCGAAACGATTGACGAAAAGCCCTCATTTCGGGGTGCTTTTAAGCAACGGCGTTGTTTAATTCCTGCCGATGGCTTTTATGAGTGGGGCAAAGATGGCAAGCCACAGTTTATCTATTTTGAAGATAAGCACGTTTTTGGTTTGGCGGGCTTATGGGAAGAGTGGAAAAGTGCTGATGGTGAACTGGTTCGCACTTGCACCATTATCACCACAGAACCCAATGACCTCATTAAGCTGATGCACCATCGCATGGCGGTTATCCTTCAGCCCAATGACTATGAGGCTTGGCTAACGCCCGATACGCCCCCCGACCATCTAAAGAGCCTACTGGCAACGCACCCATCAGATGGGATGGCAAGCCATGAAGTGTCACCAACGGTCAATAATGCCCGTATTGAGAGTGCCGACCTTATTTTGCCGTTTGCATCACCCCAACAGCGTACGCTATTCTGAATCGTCAGGTAGGTAATAGTCGTTGTCGTTGCCGTCAAGGTCAGCTTCATCGTAGTATTCTTCAACGGCTTTTCTAGCTTTAAGAGGCTTCACACTCCCTTTCATGCGCTCTTCAATGATGCGTTTGAAGGGGTCATCCCCTTTAGAGATAAGCACCTTTCGCGCACGTCCACCCCCAACCGATTCACCTACTACGCCAAGTTGTTCTAACATATCCATAATACGTGCTGCGCGTGGATAGCCTAAACCCAACCTGCGCTGGATGATGGATGCGCTGGCTTCTTGGGTTTCTACCACAAATTCAATGGCATCTTCTAGCATGGGGTCTGTTTCTGCAAGGAACTCACGGCGCGTTAGCCCTCTTTCCCACGGGCTACTGCGAAGTAGTTCTTCTCGCCCTGCTTCTACTTCGGCTTTATACCATGCCACCCAATGCTTAACCACAGCACGTACTTCTTCATCAGTAACAAAACACCCTTGAATACGTTGCGGGGCAGGGGCTTCGGCAGAAAGATAAAGCATATCGCCCTTGCCAAGCAATGTTTCTGCGCCACCTGTATCTAAAATGACACGTGAATCTACGCCAGAAGCCACACTAAAGGCAATTCTGCCCGGAAAGTTGGCTTTGATGAGACCCGTAATGACATCCACGCTGGGGCGTTGGGTGGCGACAATCAGGTGCATCCCAACAGCACGCGCCATTTGTGCAAGGCGTGTTACGGCGGTTTCGGTTTCTTCGGGGCGCGTTAGCATGAGGTCGCCAATTTCGTCCACCATAATCACGATATACGGCAAATAGTCACGCCCACGCCGACGCGCCCCAAACTTGGCGTTATAATTGTCGATATTTCTTACGGCGTGTTCTTCTAGTAGCTTATACCGCCTGTCCATTTCACGGGTACACCACTTTAGCACGCCAATAATGCGGTCTGTATCTGTTTCCACAGTGCCTAGCAAGTGGGGCAAACCGTTAAACCGACTTAGCTCTACCATTTTGGGGTCTAGCATCACTAGCTTTACTGTTTCGGGGGTGTTATTTAGCACCAGTGCCGTGGCAATGGCGGCGATACAAACCGACTTGCCCGAACCGGTTGTGCCTGCAATGAGCAAGTGCGGTTGTTTTGCAATATCAATGGCAAGTGGCGCACCTGATACATCGCGCCCCAATGGAATAAGCAAGGGAGAAATGTTCTTTTGTTGTAGGTCGGCAAACGCCTTGCTTTCGTACACCGAGCGCAACGTGACCATGCTCGGTTGGCGGTTAGGGACTTCTATCCCCATGTAATTTGTGCCAGGAACGGGAATTTCTAAACGTAACCGCTTGGCAGAAAGCGCAAGCGCAAGGTCACTACTATAAGAGGCAATTTTGCTTAAGCGCGTGCGCTCTGTAGAACCATCTTTGCGCGTTTGATACGGTTGTAGTGCATAGCGTGTGACGGTGGGTCCTACTTGCACATCGACTACATCAATTTCAACATCAAACTCTAGCAATGTGTTTTCAATGAGTACCACGTTGTGATTAATTTCGCGCTCATCGGGCATCTTCATTTCAATATCTTGAAATACCTCGATGGGAGGAAGTGATTTGTCACGCTTATTGAGCTTTTTGGCTTCTTTTAGCTCTAGGATAGCGAAATAACGTTTTTCACGTCCATCAGGGCGGCGCACAATTCTAAAGCCATCCTCTGTTTTGCGGTTCGTCATATCGCCAATAACGTTAAAGTCAATTTTTAGCTCATGCCCCGTTGCAAATAGCGGATGCGATTTTAGCTCTTCTAGGTTATCTTTTTTAGTGACACCCGGTGTTGGTCTTAGTGAGGGTGGCACGTTTTGATAGTTGGCTTTAATCCGCATAATAGGGTTGCGCTTTGGCACAGCGTTAAGCGGTTGTGGTGGCGCGTTGGGTGTAATAAGTTCTGTGGTGGGCTTGGGCGGAATAAGGCGTTCACTGTAATCAAGCAACACATCGCCCATTTGCGTCAGCCTGTAAATGACTTGGCTACGGCGCACCCCTAGCAAAACAGCAACACATAAGCCCAAAATCACGCTAAAAATAACAATGGTTGCCGAGTTACCCAAGAACCATTGGGGAATTGCCGTTAGTCCCCAACCAATAATGCCCCCACCTTGCCCCGCACGTGCTAATGCCCGCAGTTCAGCATCATTAGAGGCAATGTGGAGTAATGCCAACACACATAGAAACCCTAGCTCTATCGCTAAAATCTTGGCGGACGATAGCTTAAACGATGTGAATGCCTTTTGAAACCCGATAAAGAGGGCGAGGGCAAGCATAAGTATCGAAACGCCCACACTTCCTTGACCAAACAAGTTAATGAGGATGTTTCGCCATGTGAGGGCTGTGGTGGATGTGGTGTCTAGTAAGGCAAGAAATGACAAAATGGCAAATAGACCCACACCAATGGCAGTAAGTTCTGTTATCCATGGTGGCACACTGTCACGCAAATCTTCCCAAAAAGACTGTGGTTTTTCTTTTGGAAGCGTTGATTTTTGGAAGCTAATTTCTGTTGTGTTGGGCGTAAGAGGCAACTGCGCCACTTTTTCAGAAAGCTCGCTGGTTGCCTCACTGGTTTCGGTTGGCGTAGTGTTTTCTGCTTCCGACAAGATGATTTACCCTTGTTTCTAACAATACGAAAAGAAGCACAAAGAACGGCTATATAAGCCGTAATGTGAGTCCTAAACGACGCGCATTACCATCAATGCTTAGGATACGTGCTTTGATGATTTCGCCTTCTTTAACCACATTACGCGGGTGTAAAAAGTGACCTTCTGCAAGTTCTGAAAAGTGGATGAGTCCCTCAAGACCCTCTTCAACACAGGCAAACGCGCCAAAATCAACTACATTGGTCACGCGCCCTTCAATGACTTCGCCTACTGTATAGCGTTCTGCTACCGTTACCCATGGATCGGGTGTTAGACGTTTTATACTAAGTGCTACACGCGCCGCAGAGGGGTCAACATCAAGTACCAATACATCTAAGAATTGCTGACGCTTTAAGAGGTCTGCGGGATGTGCAACGCGCCCCCAGCTTAGCTCACTAATGTGAATTAAGCCCTCTACGCCGCCTAAATCTACAAACGCACCAAAATCACAAAGATTGGTTACACGCCCGTTTAGAATGCTACCAGCGGTAATTGTTTTGAGTAATTCGGCACGTGCGCCGACACCTACTTGTGCTGCTCGTTCCGATAAGATGAGACGATTTTTTTGTGGATCAAGTTCAATAACGCGCAAGGTGAGAGCCTTACCTATATAATCCTCTAAAGAATTATGGCGGCTAGGGGTTTCACTTTGCTGTAAACTTACCAATTGGCTGGCTGGCACAAATCCACGAAGTGACTCCCAATCTACGAGTAGTCCACCTCGGTTATACCCCGACACAATAAGCGAAAGAACTTCGTCATCGTCCATGATGCGTTGAGCTTCTTGCCAGTCGCCTATATCTGTGATTTCAATAGACGCAACGGCAATATTTTGGGTGGGCGCACTTACGGGTTCTATTTCTTCTAAATCAACAGAACGGCTAAATTCGCCCTCATGCAATAATGATTCCCAATAGGACTCATCCAATGGTGGTGGTGTGCTTGAATACTGACTTGTATCTTTGGACATCGCAAACCCCCTGAGATGCCATAACAAACAATAAGAAATTTCTCCTTGAATTTTTGATTATATGAGGGGTTCAACGGCTTGTCAAACGATTACGGTCTTTCGTAACGGTCAAACTTAAAAACAGAGTCTCGTGGGTCGAACATCAGCTTTTCTGGAAAGTTATCATAAAAATCAAACATGTTTGCTACATTCATCCGCGAGGGGTTTACGTAAAATGTTTCCGTGTAGCCATAACGAAAGCCATCGTATAGGTGCTTAAACCCATAATCAGAGGTGCAAGTGCCGTCATAGGTGCAGGCTTGCAGTTTTTCTTCGTTGCTGAACGCCACGTCTGCCACTGACGGGATTTTTTCTTCATCAGGAAACCACAAATAAGCATTGCTGGTAGGGTCATAGGCTTGCCAAACTTGTGTTTCTGGGATGAATACTTCTAGGATGGTGTGTTGTGAGATATAGCCACTTACTTCGCCATACAAGAAAATAAGACGACTTTCGATGCCAAGTTGCTGCAATGTGACCAGCATTAGCGTAGAAATATCATTGCAATACATGGTAGGCGCGGTACTTTGCAAGCCCTGTGAAAATGCCATCACCTGTTCTGCCGCGTCTCGATAATCGGGCAAGTAAGCCCCTTCTGCACCCAGGTCGGCATTTTCTACAATGAATTGATTGGTGAGTGCAATTAGCTCGTGTGTGTCCTTTGCGCCTATTGTACTGACAAATTGCGTTAGGGTGGTGCGTTCATCTTCTGCGACGGGGCTAATGGGAAGTCGTCTTAGGCGTTCTAGCTGTCCTGTCGCACTCCATTCTGATTTAAGAGCCTTAAATGAGCCGTCCTCGTTGGTATCGGCAACGGCAACTTGCCAGTAAAAGTAACCGAAATCTCGTGAAAAAGTGTTGATGATCGTTTTTGCATCAAGGCTATTTTCGGTTGTCCAGACTTCAACAAAGGGTTGTTCTTCATACCACAATCTAAAAACAAAACGTTCTGATGCACTTAGCGGGGCATATTCCCACGCAAGCGTTATATCTGGGGTTGCAAAAATGTGTTCTGGGCGAAGTAGAATGGGACTTGATGGAGGAATAACAATAGCTTCTGATGGTGTACACGCACACAACCACAATGCTGTAAGTCCCACTAAGAGGCTTAATGTCTTCATTTTGTCTCCAGTTCTAACTCGCGTTCTAGCATTGTATCGGCAACCGCTTCAATGGCGAGACGTTGCTTACGATAGAGGTCTGCTTCACTTAATGCCATGCGTCTTGCGACATCACGAACTTTCTTACCCTCTAAAAAGCGCATTTCTAGGATGTTATACACTGTCCATTCGGGCGCAATCATCGAACGTTCTCCTTCGGGTCGTTGGCTGTTAATGGCTTGTTCTAGTACCTGTCGTAAGGCTTGTGTGGGTGTTTCTGAGGTGCTGATGGCTTGCTGTACGATTTTCAGGTCAATTAGGCGACTGCGTGTGATGCCGGGTCCCCCCCAATAATGCCGAAGGGCAGCTCTGACTTGTTCATAAACTTCTTCGCGCTCTACCCCCGAAGGTGTTCCCCCCCGATTGCTGGCAGGGTTCGGGCGATATTCGATGGCATCTGCTCGTGAGCGAGACAAGCTAATCTGAGGCAATAAGCCCTCTAGTGAGGCAAAAATCTCTGATTGAATGGTGATGTCTTCTAAGGTTTGTTGCGTGCGCCTAACATACTCAGCTAGCCTTACGCTGTCTAGGGTGTCTAAGAGTACAGGGGTTGCTCGGATACCAAAAACGCCAATCACAGGCGAATCTTCACCTATATGAGAACTTTTGATGGGCAATACTTGAAAGCAACCCCATGTTTGAAAGTGTTGCCCGTTGACCAATGCGATAATGACGTGCAAAGAAGGGGTATCATTTAGAAGTTGGTCTCCAAGCTCGCTTCCTTCAATAACCTGAACGACTTCTAAATCGTCCTTACGCACCGATAAAATGAATGCACTCTTTAGGCGAAGCTCATCACAGCAAGCAGCTAAGTTTGCTTCTGCCATTTGTAAGAGGTCACTTCGTGTGATAACACGCCGCGTAAGGTCTTGAATGCGCTCTAATTGCTCGTCTTCGTCGTTGCCATAAATCAGCCAACGTTCCAGATAAGGGGTAACAAGTGCGATTCCCCACTGCCACATGAGTACAATGGCGACCACAGCAAAGGGTAACAACTCGTCACCTGAAACACCAAAAATGCGTGTTGCGCGTGTAAAGAATACAAAGACCGCTAAGACCAATAACCCTGTGCCTGGACCGCGTAGAAGAAAATGCAAAAGCTCGGTTTTAACCACTCTATCAGGCTTATTTGACCCGAAGAAGGAGAGTGGGTAGGACAAGAAGATAAGCATTAAAACCACAACGAGATTGGCAAGGATAATCACTATTGTAACAAAGAACGAAAATTCATCCGTTTCGTTAAGGAACAAAGAATAAGGAAAAATGCCAAATGCAGGCGTAAGAATTGCCGCCTGTAGATAAGACATGCGCCGTTGGGTATTACGAGTAAGGGCGCGTTGCCGCGCACGCTGCACATTGATAAACGTAGAGATCATTAGGCTGATGAAGAAGGTTACATAAGCCCATGCCAGCGTTCCCCCCTCTATGCTGACAGTGCGCGCACCTTTTACGGTTTCAATGATGAGGTTGGTTGTCATAACCGCAACAAAGAACGCTAGGCTAACGGCATAAAGGATACGTACAACACGCCGTCTGCGCCCCCGTGAAGGCAAGCCTGTGGTGGCTAGAAGCGCGTCTGAGAGGTGAAAGAGGGCGGAGGGCATAAAGGCAATCCCTAGCCACTGTAGGCGGGTTGCCAATTCAATAATGGCGATGTCGGGTTCTAGTGCAATAAAGACATCCATCACATAGGGTATAATCACACAAACCAGCACAAGCCCAGAGGTGCGTGCGACGCGATTTTTAAGGTCGCGTGTGAGATTATACAGCAACATGGACGTGGCAAGCACCACAATGGCTGCTGCTAACACCTCGTTAGAGGCTTGTAGAAATGATAAAATAACTTGTTCTATCATGGTGTTTTACCGCAACACTTGACCAAAGTAGACCGCAATTTCATGATTAGAGAACGTTTTGTCGTTAAAGCCACAGAATGATAGCCCCTGTCTTTGGCAAAATTGAATAGCAGGGTAGTTCTTGGTTTGCGTTTCTGTTAAAAAAAATGCGGCGTTTTGTTCTTGCGCCCATCGTTTTGCCACACTTAATAAGCGTGTTCCTACACCCATTCTTCGCATCTCATTAGCCACTACAATATCACGAACAATAGCGACTTGGTTAAGGGCATCATAACGCAGGGTGGTATACCCTAGCAATTGCCCGTCGTCTTTTGTGGTGGCTACTAAAAAACTGTGTTGTGCTAAAGCATATTGTAGCCGTTCTTGGTGAATATCATAGGATACTTCAATAGCACGTGGAAGGCGTTCTGTACGAAAGAGGACTTGCCAGCCATTGTCTAAGGGTTGAAGGCTCATTTGCCAAACATTCTCGGTTTGATAGCTGGCATCCAAAGCCAAGCAAGGGGCAATATCTGTTTCCAGTGCGTCACGAATGATGAAATTGATGGGTGGCATAAAGGTTTCTCTAAGCGAGGTAAACGTCACCAAAGTGACTTTGAGTTTGGATAATGACAAGGGGGGCATCTTCATCGGCATTGTTTGCCAACCAAGTGCCATCTTCAGAAAGTGTGTAGCGTGTTTCGTCAATGTGTAGGTGAGTAAAACGCCCACTTTTTGCCAAAACCTGTACACGATAGCCTAATGGTGTAATAAGATGAATGTTGCCAAGCGTTGTCTGCACGCGAATGGGGTCACCCAAACACTCTTTAGGCAGTATAAGGCGTGCATCGCCCACACCGCTATAAAAAGAGGCTGTTTCTAGGATGATGTCTGCAAGGTCAATATCAAGTTGTCCTAGTGAGGTGCTGATAGTAATTGCCCACGGCATGGCTTGCGCAAGCCCTAGTTCCCAATCTGCAAACGAAAACCAGTTGGTTTTTGCGCGGTCAAATTTAAGCTGAGCTTGTGTGCCATCTACTAAAAGTTCGGGACGTGACTGGCTGGCGTACTGCCCTGCAATCAATCTTTCTTGAAGGTCACTGGGCAATGATCTTAGTGCAACGTCTATTTCACTGGCGTTTATTTCTAAGGTTGCGCTTTCAATGCCACCGCGCGTAATGCCAAAGGTGCGCGTGTGTGTACTGGGTACAAAGTCGCCTTTTAGCAACACCTGCGCCCCAATAAACACCAACAATAGGGGCGACAAGCTTACCAGCGAGATATTTTCTAGAAAGAGCAAGCTGTGAAGCAAAAGAACACCCCCTATGGCAATTAAAGCAATTGACCACAGGAGGGGATTCTTAACAGTGCGCTGGGGTGTGCTACGGCTCACCGAGTTTTAGCTCTCAAACAAGTAATCGCGGAGAATGACATGAGCCGAAGATTGGCGCAAACGGTTAAGGGCTTGGGCTTCTAGCTGGCGCACGCGCTCACGGGTTACGCCGATGGTTTGCCCTACTTCTTCTAGTGTATAAACGCGACCATCTGCCAAGCCATAACGCAAGCGCAAGATTTGTGCTTCACGCGGGGGAAGTTTATCTAGGGCTTGCTGAATTTGTTCTTGTAGCAAATGATTTGCCACTTCTTCGGCAGGTGCGGGGCTATTAACATCTTCTACAAAGTCACCGAAGGTTGAATCGCCTTCATCATCAATAGGCGTTTCTAGGCTGACAGGACGGCGTGAAATTTCCAGCAAGTTTTCAATTTTATCGGGGGTTGTTTCCATCCCCTCTGCTAATTCTTCAATTTTGGGGTCACGCCCAAGCTCTTGAAGCAATTGTAATTGCACACGGCGCATTCTGTTTAGTTGGTCACCCATGTGAACAGGAACGCGAATAGTGCGCCCTTGGTCGGCTACGGCGCGGCTAACGGCTTGACGAATCCACCAGGTGGCATAGGTGCTAAACTTATGTCCACGTTGGTATTCAAACTTATTGGTAGCACGAATCAAGCCAATATTCCCCTCTTGAATGAGGTCAAGGAAGGGTACGCCACGTCCGATGTATTTCTTTGCCACACTGATAACCAAGCGAGCATTGGCACGGATGAGATGTTCTTGGGCGGCATCACCGTCGGTAATCATTTCACGGAGTGCTTGTTCTTCTGACCAAAGCAGGGTTTCGACATCCACCTCTTGAAAGCGTTGACGCGCCCAAACTGCGGCTTCCATGCGCTTTGCCAAAGACACTTCTTCTTCGGCGGTAAGAAGGGGGACACGACCCGCTTCTTTCAAGTAAAGCCCCACCACGTCATCGGTATCCAGGGCTTGTTGATAGCCTGCGTCATCGGTTAGATCGCTTAGGTCAAATTTTTCTAGTTCATCTTCAATTGCATCAAGATCCAAATCTTCGGGTTCGATGGCAATAATTTCGTTGCCACCGGGCTGTGAGGCACTGCCCGAACCTGGAATGACTTCAATACCGGCATCAAGCAATTCATCCATGATATCGTCAAGAAGCGCAACATCACGCTCCACATCTGGCAAGGCAGCCAGAATGTCATCATAGGTAATGAACCCCTGTGAAGTAGCTTTGCTCACAAGCTGAGCGCGAAGTTGGTCTTTTTCTGCTGTATTTACCATGTTTTGATTACACCATATCTCATTGACTATGTTAAACATCTGCGTTGCAGATGAAATCTCGAAAGTTAATCATCATTTAATTATGACACTAAAATAAAGAGTTGCCCAATATCTACAACAATTCTCAATTTTTTCTCATTTAAGTGCCTAGGGCTTTCGTTTGGAAAGTCAGGCGGTCTTGTTGTATTTACACACACAAGATGCTGTTTCCTCACCATGAAGCATAAACAGGTCGTGAAAACAGCAAGAATACTTGAACAGTACGGTTTATTAACGTATCCCGAATTACCCGTTTTGTCAAGTAAATTGGTAAAATTGGTTAGAACGATGCCAAGATGCTTTGAATCTCTTGAAGATAAATAGCAAGATAATCTACTGCGCCTTTATTTAGAATATAAACTTGGGCGTTATCATCAACAAGAGCGTACCAACCATCGCCATTGGGTGTTCTGTTACCAATAGCAATAACATGCACCTCTTCGCTACCTAAAATGACCTGTGCCTGCATCCAAATACCTTCTGTGGTTAAGCCAAAACGCTCATAGTCACTTGTGGCTACGTTTCCAAACTGCGAGACATAGGGTATAAGGGCAAGTGTGGCGGCGATGTTGGCAGCAGCCTCTTGGTTGATGGGCTCTGTAATCCCTGCGATTTGCCAACCTTCGGTGTTAAACGTAAGAATTAAATCGACGTTGCTTTTAGTGTCATCTAGCCTAACAGCCACTACTTCATAGGCTTCAAAGCTGGTAAAAACGCGGTTTGTGATGCGACTATCTGCCGTAGACACAGGCGCATTGCTAGTAATAGCGCGGGGCTGTGCCTGGTAGATAGCAAGAGCCAACATGCCTAAGAAAACGACTGCTAACAAGATAACCTGTGTGTTTCGTTTCATCGTCTAAACCGCCTTAAAGACACAATAAATCCCACCAACAGCATGATGGCAGGCATTACAATAACGACCACAAAACCAATCGTATCCAGCAGATCGCCTCCCACAAAGATGAGAGGGGACGTTACAAATATCTGCGGTGTAAATTCGATACTTTGCGAAAAGCCTGTTAGCCAGCCTACACCATCCAAAAATAGGATGTTGTTTCCTTGTGGGTTTTGCGATAGCCCATTGGTCATAAACTCGCCATCCCCCACCAAAATGACCTTTGCGCCTGTCGCTTGGTTGTTTGCCCATCCCACTAGGGTTAGAGGACCCGCCGTATCGATGCCTTCTTCGGCGCGATATTCGTTGCGTTCTATCACACGAGCGGTATCACGTTCTGCCCAGCTTAAAGGCGATGAGAGAATCACGCTCCCATTAGTAACGGGTGGGGTGGCAGAAACCTCAACGGGGCGTGCTAGGCGAAAAAGCGTTGCCGTTTCGGGTTTATTTTGTTGGTTGATGTTTGCGCCAATGCTATTTTCACTAAAGACCGCTGCGCTTAGCACATCAAGCGCACTTTGCCCACTGGAAGCAGGGTCTACGACAACAGCATCTAGCAGGCGTAACCCAAACGTTTGCCAAATATACTCGTTAAATGCGCTACCTTCTGCCATAAAATTATCGGGGATAGGCGAAAAATCACCCGCAATAAACAATGCACCCCCGCGTTTAATATAGCGGTCTATCATGGCAATCTCGGCATCTGTGGGTTGTCTAAGCGGACGTGCAATAATGAGTGCCGAAGCATCTTGCGGAATTTCGTCCCCTTGTTGCACAAGGTCGGCAAGTGACAACGGCTCCGTAATGAGACCATTGGTACGAAGTGTGTTGTTTAAGAAAGACATTCCCTGCTGATTGTTTTCAATAGGGTTAATCGTGTCTAGGCTACGCTCAAAGTAGACCTTAAATGTGCCTGCCACCAATAAGCGCGCAATGGCTTCGGTCATGTTGCGCTCTTGGCTATTGTTATTGTTTACAGGAACGGTGCTTGTCGGGTCTATTGTGCCATCGGGATTTAGAAAAGAGACAAAGACATTTACGCCAAACTGTAAGTATTCTTCATAGGGAATAGCCACCGCTGGTTGTGCATTGGGGTTAATGTATTCTCGGCTGATAAAGCCATTGGTTGCATTAGAGTACAGTTGCCAGTATTGGTCGTCTACTTCACGCTGAACCAATTGGTCGGGAGTATAAAAGCCTGTAATACGAATTGGGCGTATGCTCCGAGTTGCGCCTTGTAGGATACTAAGTGATTGCTCGTCTAAGGTAAAACGGCTGTCTACGGTCATATCCACAGCAAGAGACTCTCGGCGTGCGATGATATACGCCAAAGACACAATACCAATGAGCAAGAGGGTACTAAAGAGACTGACTGTGCCTTTTTGGGCTTGCCGACCTGTAAAGAAACCCTTAAAGGCTTGTGGCGCAAAAAAAGCCCACACAACCATTCCTAAAATACCCACACCAAACGCTACGCTAATAAAGAGTGTGATGTTACCCTGCCATACAACCCCTAAAGCCCCTAGCAATAAACCAATACCCGCAAAAATACTGCCGATTTGGGCAAGGTGGTCACGGGTAATAGAAAGTCCTTTAGAGCGATTCATCAACGCCATCTCCTAGATTCTAGTAGGCGAATGGCAATAAAGAGCATCACTACCATTAAACCCACGTAGTACACCACATCTTCTAGGCGTAAGATGCCCACCGCAAAAGACGGCGCAAAATGACCTTGTAGCGATAGATTAAAGATAAGTTGCGCTACGTCAATATTACCCACAACTTCGCCCACACTTTCACCAAAATATAGGATAAAGAGCGCAATCATGCTTAAAAACGCCGAAAGCAATTGGCTATCGGTGAGCGCAGAAAACACCAAGCCCACCGCAAGGGTTGCCCCGCCGTATAGCCAAATACCCAAATATGACCCTGCGACATGGGCAAGGTCGGGCGTGGTGAGTTGTGCCAAAATTACTTGATACGCCAGCGTGATGAGAAGCAAGAACGTAAAGTATGCCCACGCACTTAAAAACTTGCCGATGACCACACTAAAATCGCTGATGGGTGAAGTTAATAGAAGCTCTAATGTGCCTTCGCGGGCTTCTTCTGCTAATAGGCGCATGGTAAGCAGTGGCGCAAATAACACCATTAAGAGCGTTAGAAGGTTTGGAATAAGCGCCGGGTCAACAGGGCGTACTGTAATGGCAAAGGCGATGTCGTTGTTAAACGTGATGCCCGTCAACACCAAAAAGCCCGCACCAATGAGGTAGGCGAGGGGTGACATAAAGTAGGATGCCATTTCTCGTTGAAAGATAAGCCAAATGGTTCGCACGTTTTTTTACTCCATCAAGCGCAAGAACGTATCTTCAAGGCTTGTTTCTAGGGGGCGCATCTCTAGTAAAGGAATGTTGGCTTTTGCCAATAAGCGCGATACATCCGCACGCGCATCATCTTTTCGGGAGAGCTTAACCAAGAAACCACCCTCATGGGGTGTAATTTGGTTGGCGTTGATTAGCTTTTCTAGGGCTTTTTGTAAGGCATTTAACGACGTGTCGCCCACGTCAAGGAACAAGCGTTGAGAGGCTTGCACCCCTTTACTCAGGCTTCCAGGCGTACCTTGTGCGGTCACTTTGCCCTTATTTAGAATGACCACACGGTCGCAAACTTGCTCTACTTCCGATAAGATGTGACTGCTAAAGAGAACGGTGTGCTGTTCTTTAAGCCCCTTCACAATTTCTCGTACTTCAATCACTTGTTTAGGGTCTATACCAATGGTAGGCTCATCCAAAATCACTACTTTTGGCTCATGAACCAGTGCTTGCGCCATCCCAAGCCGTTGCTTTAAGCCTTTGGAGAGGGTGTTAACAAGGTGATGTTTGCGGTCTAGGAGTTCAAATTGTTTTAGCACAATGTCTGCGCGGGCTTTGGGGTGTTTAACACCGCGTAGCCTTGCCCAAAATAATACAAAACCGTGTACGGTCATTTCGGGGTAAATGGGCATCCGTTCTGGCAAATAGCCCACCAATTGGCGAACCTTGAGTGAAGCGGTAATAACATCTTGACCACACACTTTCGCCATTCCAGATGTAGGAGGCATAAAGCCCGTTAAAATTCTCATCGTGGTGGTTTTACCTGCGCCATTATGCCCTAGTAATCCCACAATTTCGCCTTCTTTGGCGGTGAAGGTGACGTTATCAAGAGCGAAGTGATTGCCGTAACGCTTGGTTAAGTCTTTAACTTCTATCATGTCGCCTGTTCTTTACTACATTCAGCAGCTACGTATCATGCTAATCGCGACGTGGCACTTCGTCAATGAACATTAACATTCACTAACAACTAGGCACAATGCACAACAAAACGAAAAAACTGCATGAATTTATGATTCATATTTGACGCACTCCCAGATTTAACGTAAACTTGCGCCGTACTGTTAAAGGACAAGACCATGCAAAGCCAGTTGCTTGACCAAACAGAAAACCGTCGTCGCCCCCAGTAGACCATGAGGTTCTGCGGGAGGTGAGATGTTTCGCCTAAATTGGATAATCCAAAGCCCAACCTCATGATGATGTGCGAGGAAGGGCTTTTTTGTTGTCATAAACCAAAGGGGAAAAGATGAGTGACAAAGTAAAAGTTGGGGTTTACGGTGCATCAGGCTATGCAGGCTTAGACCTGATAGAGATTTTGTCGAAGCACCCTAACGTAGAAATTTGTTTTACGACATCAAATACTTACGCTGGTGACCCCGTAGAATACGCTGATTTACGCTATATTCCATCTGAAGAAGCTCGTTTAGATAGTGTGGACGTGGTGTTTTTGGCATTGCCCCATAAAACATCGGCAATGTACGCCAAAAAAGCCATTGATGCCGGATGTAAAGTCATTGATTTATCGGCAGATTTGCGTTTTACGACAGCGAAAGCCTATGAAACTTGGTATGGCATTCCTCATCCCCACCCCGAGTTATTGCCCGTACCTTATGGCTTACCAGAAATTCATCGTGACAAAATACGCGGTGCTAGTGTGGTGGCTGCCCCCGGTTGCTATCCCACAACGACGCTCTTAGGCTTATACCCGTTGTTGCAGCTTGGGGCAATTGAGATGAACAGCCCCATCATTGTGGATGCGAAAAGTGGCGTAAGTGGCGCGGGGCGCGTCCCTAATGACCGCACACACTTTGTAGAGGTGTTTGGCAACCTTACACCCTATAGCACAGGGCGCAAACATCGCCATGTGGGCGAGATAGAGCAAGAAATTAACAAGTTTGGTAATTACGGCAATCCTTTGGTGTTTACGCCTCATTTGCTCCCCGTAGATAGAGGGCTAATGGCGAGCCTTTATGTAACGCTAAATCACACGCTGATTAGTACACGAGTTTATGACCTTTACGCCAATGTTTACGCCGATGAACCCCTTATTGAAGTGTTGCCTTCTGGTAAAGAAGCCACGCTGAAGCACGCAGTACGCACCAATAAATGCGTCATTAGTGTAAACCCTGTCCGTGAGCAATTAGTTCACATTACCAGCGTGACAGATAATTTGCGTAAAGGTGCATCAAGCCAAGCTGTACAGTGCTTTAACCTGATGATGGACTTTTCTGAATCACTGGGGTTGCTATGAGCTTTAAGCCATTGGTGATTAAACTTAGTGGGCATGGGCTGGAAGATGAAGCCTATTTAAGCGCGTTTGCACAGGCAATTGCTAGCCAGCAAAACCCCGTTATGGTTGTGCATGGGGGTGGCAAAGACATTACTGCCATGCAAGAGCGTTTGGGCATACAAGCGCGGTTCGTAGACGGCGTGCGCGTTACCGATGCCCCCTCTTTAGTGATTGCCGAAATGGTACTCAGTGGTCTAGTGAACAAGCGCATTGTGCGCTTTTTGCTGGGGGCGGGTGTGAATGCACTAGGGCTGAGTGGTGTAGACATGGGCATTGTACGGGCGAAGAAAATGGTCGCGCAAGAGGATATGGGCTTTACAGGCGAAATTGATGAAGTGAATGCCCTGCCTTTAACAAGCCTCTTGGAAATGGGCATCACGCCTGTTCTTTCACCCATTTCATTGGGACACAATACCAGCTACAACGTTAATGCCGACCATGTGGCAGGCGCAATAGCCACAGCACTTAGCGCAGAACGCCTAACGTTTATTAGTAATGTAGAAGGGGTTTTACAAGATGGCGGTGTTATTCCCACGCTTACGATGACGCAAACCCACGCTCTTATCGCCAAAGGGGTGATTTATGGGGGCATGATTCCCAAAGTGCAAATGGCACTCGATACGCTGGCTTCGGGTGTGAAACAAGTGGCAATTACCAATTTAGATGGCTTAAATACGCATGGGGGGACGGTATTTACCGTAGCATAAACCAATGAATACACTGACACAATCTGCGTTGCAAGCAGGGCAAGACTTTTTGGTACAAACGTATACACGCCCCGACTTTGTGCTGGTGCGTGGCGATGGCATGATGCTTTATGATAGTGAAGGCAAGGCATATCAAGATTGGGTAGCGGGCATTGCCGTTAATGCGCTTGGCTATAACGACAAGGGTGTCAATGAACGGATTTACGCCCAGCTTGACAGTGGGTTAATTCACTTAAGCAACCTATATCACAATGTACCCCAAGCTGAACTGGCAAAACTGCTCATTGAAAAGTCATTTGCAGACCGTGTATTTTTCTCTAATAGTGGTACAGAAGCTAACGAAGGCGCAATTAAGTTTGCGCGGCGTGTGGCATATGATAGCAACCAAGCCCATAAAACAGAACTTGTCACTTTTAGCCATGCGTTTCATGGGCGCACGATGGGGGCGTTGTCTCTTACGCCAAAGGATAAGTATCAACAGCCGTTTAAGCCTCTTTTGGCAGGCGTAACGGTGGCAGAATTTAACAGCATCGAGAGTGCGAAAGCCTCTATTAACGCCAATACTTGCGCGGTCATCCTTGAACCCGTTCAGGGTGAGGGTGGGATTCACCAGGCAACCCCCGAATTTTTGCAAGCAGTCCGCGCATTCTGTGACGAATACGGCGCAGTGCTTATTTTTGATGAGGTACAATGTGGCGTGGGGCGCACAGGCAAATTGTGGGCGCATGAATGGGCGGGTGTAACCCCCGACATTATGACCATTGCGAAGCCTTTGGCGGCGGGCTTGCCCATCGGGGCAATCTTAGTTACACAACATATCGCAGACCACATTCGCGCAGGTGACCATGGATCGACTTTTGCAGGAAGCCCCTTTGTGACCAGCGTAGCAAAGTATGTGGTAGACCGCATCAGCCAGCCCGACTTTTTAGCGCATGTGCAAGACGTGGGCAACTATTTACAAGAACGCCTTAGTGAAATTAACAGCCCCTTGATTACAGAAGTGCGCGGGCGTGGCTTAATGGTCGCACTTGAGCTTAGTGTAGATGTTTCTCATTTTGTGAAGGCGGGCTATGAGCGCGGCTTGTTGCTGGTAAATGCAGGCACAAACGTGATTCGGCTCGTTCCGCCGTTGATTGCTGAAAAGCATCATGTAGACTATTTAGTAGAGCAATTAACAGAACTTTTGGGGCAATTTGATGGCGACCAATCTTAAAACGATAATATCAGGGGTAAAAGGCTTTAGTGTGGCGGGGATACACGGAGGCTTAAAGAAGAACGGTGCGCCTGATATTGCACTGATATTAGCTGACCGCGATTGTGTGGGGGCGGGTGTTTTTACCACCAATAAGGCGCAGGCAGCACCTGTTGTTGTAAGCCAAGACACGCTAAAGAAAAACGCAAGCCAACTTCGAGCCGTGATGATAAATACCACCAGCGCAAATGCGATGACAGGCTTAACAGGGATAGAGAACGCCAAAACGGTGATGCGTTGGGTGGCAGAACACGCCCAAATTCAGCCCGAACAGGTGTTGGTGATGTCTACGGGTGTTATTGGTACTCAGCTTCCTATGCCCAAGCTAGAACAGGGTATTCCTGCACTCGTTGAAGCATTGGGGCAAGATTGGGTAAGCACAGCAAAAGCCATCATGACCACCGATACACGCCCGAAGCTCTTTTCGCTTAGGGTGTATACAATGGACGGCGATTACACGATTGCGGGCATTAGCAAGGGGGCAGGCATGATTGCCCCTAATATGGCAACCATGCTAGGCGTGATTGTGACGGACGCAAAACTAACGCAATCCCAAGCCGAACAAGCCTTAAAAGCGACCAATGCCACCACGTTTAACCGTATTGTGATAGACGGTGATATGAGTACTAATGACACGGTGTTTTTGCTGGCGAGTGGCGCAAGTGGTGTGTTGCTTAAAACACCCGTAGACCTAGAGCAATTTCAAAATGCGCTAGAAATTGTGATGAAAGCCCTCGCACAAGCCATTGTGCGTGATGGCGAAGGGGTAACGAAGTTTATCACCCTACACATCACTGGCGCACCCGATACCCAAACCGCGCACACTATTGCCCACACGATAGCCACATCGCCATTGGTAAAAACGGCGTTCTTTGGCGGTGATGCAAATTGGGGACGGATGATAGCAGCGGCGGGGCGGGCAGGCGTGGCGTTTAACCCCGAAACAGCGCGTTTGTGGATTACGGCTGGCGAAGAACTCTTTGAAGGGGATAAGGGCTTATTGCTGTTTGAAGGTGGCTTGCCTACACGCTATAGCGAAGCTGATGCTAGCGAAATCTTTAATAAAGAAAGCATCCATGTGTCGCTTGATTTGGGCTTAGGCAAGACTGAAGCAACGGTGTGGACATGTGATTTAAGCAATGAATATGTGGCGATTAACGCCGATTATCGCTCATAAGAAAGGGCGGACGAATGAAGCAAAAAGGTGTATTAGTGCTAGAAGATGGCACAATCTTTGAGGGAACAGGCTTTGGGGTTGAAGGCTACCAAACGGGCGAATTGGTTTTTAATACGTCCATGACAGGCTACCAAGAAATTCTTACAGACCCTTCCTATCATAAGCAAATTGTGACGATGACTGTTCCTCATGTGGGCAATACGGGCATTAACCTTGAAGATGTAGAATCTTCTAAGGTATGGGTATCGGGGTTTGTGGTGCGCTCTTTAAGCCCCATCGTTAGCAATTGGCGTAGCCAAGCCACACTGGATGACTATCTAAAATCGCAAGGCATCGTGGGCATCTCTGATGCGCCTACGCGCACCATTGTTCGTCACATTCGCTCTAAAGGGGCAATGCGTGCGGTGGTAGCGCATGGGGAACTCGCACATAATACTAACGCGCTTCTTGAAATTGCGCGTGCATCACAGGATATGTCGGGTGCAAACTTAGTGGACGATGTTACCACGCCAGAACCGTATCATTGGCATACTGCCAGTGATAGCCAGTGGTATCAGCACACCGAAAACCCAGAAAGCCCCCTCATTGTGGCGTATGATTACGGCATCAAGCACAATATCCTGCGGATGATGGCAGATAGAGGGATGCGTGTCACGGTTGTACCCGCCACCATGACTGCCGATGATGTGCTGGCGTTAAACCCATCAGGTGTATTTTTAAGCAATGGGCCCGGTGACCCTGCTGCCGTAACGTATGCCATCGACAACATTAAAAATTTGTTGGGGCAAGTGCCTGTGTTTGGCATTTGTTTGGGGCATCAACTCTTGGCGTTGGCGTTGGGGGGCAAAACCGAGAAAATGCGTTTTGGGCATCGTGGGGGAAATCAACCCGTCAAGAATTTGTTGACCGACGCTGTAGAAATCAGCGCACACAATCACGGCTTCGCAGTGACATCCGACAGTAACCTGCAAGGTGGCGAAATAACGCATGTGAACCTTAATGACAATACCATTGAAGGCTTACGCCACACGGGGCTAAAGGCGTTTAGCGTGCAATATCACCCCGAAGCGTCGCCCGGACCTCATGACTCACTTTACTTGTTCGATGAATTTTTAGACGCTGTAAAAAGCGGTAATCCAGCAGAGAAGATGGGGTAATATGCCAAAGCGGACAGACATAAAAACAGTAATGATTATCGGTTCGGGCCCCATTATTATTGGGCAAGCCTGTGAATTTGATTATAGTGGTGTGCAAGCCTGTAAAGCTATTCGCTCGCAAGGGTATCGTGTGGTATTGGTAAACAGTAATCCTGCTACCATCATGACCGACCCCGAATTTGCAGATGCTACGTATGTTGAGCCTTTAACGGTTGAAATTTGTGAGCAGATTATTGCCATAGAACGCCCTGATGTGTTGCTCCCTACGGTTGGGGGGCAAACTGCGCTTAACCTTGCGCTAGACCTACAAGCGGCAGGCGTGCTAGAAAAATACAATGTGGGGCTAATTGGTGCGTCACTAGAAAGCATTAAACTGGCAGAAGACCGCCAACTCTTTAAGGACACGATGGCAGAAATTGGGCTAAAATGCCCGCCCAGCAAGGTTATTAATAACATTGAGGGTGCGCTAGAATTTGTAAAAGAAATTGGCTATCCCGCGCTTATTCGCCCTTCGTTTACGCTGGGTGGGTCGGGTGGTGGTATTGCCTATAATGAAAAAGAACTGTACGACATTGTGGCGCGTGGTTTGCGCTTGTCACCCGTTCATGAGGTGTTACTAGACAAAAGCCTGCTAGGGTGGAAAGAGTATGAACTAGAACTCATGCGTGATGCGAAGGGTAACTTCGTGGTGGTGTGTTCTATTGAAAATCTTGACCCAATGGGAGTTCACACAGGCGATAGCATTACAGTTGCACCCGCACAAACGCTGACTGACAAAGAACTTCAACGCCTACGCAATATGTCTCGGCAAATTTTTGACCGTATTGGTATTACAACAGGGGGCGCAAATGTGCAATTTGCTATTAACCCTAAAGATGGTGATGTTTTTGTTATCGAGATGAACCCTCGTGTGTCGCGGTCTTCGGCGTTGGCAAGTAAGGCAACGGGTTTCCCAATTGCAAAAATCGCGGCGTTGGTAGCGGTGGGCTTTACATTGGATGAAATTCCTAACGACATTACAGGCGTTACACCTGCCAGTTTTGAGCCATCGCTAGATTATATTGTCGTCAAAATCCCACGTTGGGACTTCAAGAAATTTGCGGGTGTAGACCCCGTTTTAGGTCCTCAAATGAAGGCGGTTGGCGAAGTAATGGCAATTGGACGTACCTTCCCTGAAGCCTTGCAAAAAGCTATCCGCGCCCTAGATATTGGGGTTCAGGGGCTAGGAAACAAGCCAGAAAACATTACATCCCCCGATGTCTTGCGTGTTCCAACGGCACAACGCCTGTTTCAGGTGTCTACGGCACTCTTAAACGGCGTTTCCAAAGAAGAAGTGATTAAGCAAACAGAATATGATGCGTGGTTTGTAGAACAAATCGAAGAAACGCTTGAGATACACAAGCGTATTGTCAACAACCATACCCAACTGGCTGACCTTACAAAAGCAGACTTCCTAGAGTTAAAGCAATATGGCTTTAGTGACGCATATATTGCCCAATTGACGGGGGCAAAAGAGCGTGATGTGCGCCAAACGCGCAAGGCTTTGGGTGTCGTGGCTAATTTCTATCGTGTAGATACTTGTGCCGCCGAATTTGAATCTGTGACACCTTATTTGTATTCTACCTATGAAGCAGGCAACGAAGCCCTCCCCACCGACAAGAAGAAGGTCATGATTTTAGGCGGGGGGCCCAATCGTATTGGACAAGGCATTGAATTTGATTATTGCTGTGTTCATGCGTGCTTTGCCTTGCGTGATATGGGCTACGAAACCATTATGGTGAACTGTAACCCCGAAACCGTGAGTACCGACTATGATACGGCAGACCGTCTTTACTTTGAGCCATTAACCGCAGAAGACGTGCTAAACATCATTGATGTTGAAAAACCTGATGGCGTTTTGGTGCAATTTGGGGGGCAAACCCCACTGAATATTGCCAGTGCGTTAGAAGAAGCAGGTGCGCCCATTTGGGGAACTAGCGTCAACACCATTGACCTTGCAGAAGACCGTGAACGCTTTAATACCCTTATGCGTGAACTTAACATCACACAACCACAAGGCGCAACTGTTTCTAAGCGAGAAGATGCCGTTCTTCGCGCCAATGAGATTGGCTACCCCGTTTTGGTGCGCCCCAGCTATGTGTTGGGTGGGCGTGGTATGGCAATCGTTTTTGAAGAAGAAGATTTGCTGGAATGGCTGGACACTCATATTGAATGGACAGACCACCCCATCTTGATTGATAAATTCTTGGATGATGCGTTCGAGATTGATGTAGATGCGTTGTGTGATGGGGCGCAAGTGGTCATTGGTGGCATTATGCAACACATTGAAGAAGCAGGCGTTCATAGTGGTGACTCGGCGTGTGTGTTGCCACCGTATAAGATTAGTGAGTACCACCTTGATATTATCCGTGACTTCACCAAGCGCATTGGGCTGGCATTGGGCGTAAAAGGCTTGTTTAACATCCAATATGCCATCAAGGATGAGATTGTTTATGTGCTAGAGGTGAATCCGCGCGCCAGCCGTACTGTGCCATTCGTAAGTAAAGCCACAGGTAAACCTTTGGCGCGTTATGCGGCAATGATTTCTACGGGCAAGATGCTTGAAGAGATTGGGTTTACCGAAGAGCCTAATGTGGATGGGTTCTTTGTAAAAGAAGCCGTGTTGCCCTTCCAAAAGTTCCCCGGTGTGGATGCTCGCCTAGGACCGGAAATGCGCTCTACAGGCGAAGTAATGGGACATGCCAGCAGTTTTGGACACGCCTTCATCAAGTCACAGATGGCAGCGAATATGCCATTGCCCCTACATGGCACAGTGTGCATTAGCGTAAATGACTTTGATAAAATCACAGTTGCCCGCATTGCCCGTGAACTACACGATATGGGCTTTAAGATTGTCGCCACCCAAGGCACGGCGGCTTGGCTCAATAATGTGGGAATTTCTGCGGAAGTCATTAACAAAGTGGCAGAAGGCTCACCGCACATTGTGGACGCGCTCCGTGAGGGCAAAATTCAACTGATTATCAATACGCCGTATGGCGGGCAAGCGCATGATGATGGGGCAGCCATTCGCAGTATGGCGTATCAGGTGAATGTGCCATTGGTCACCACCATGAGCGCGGCGATGGCAACCCTTCAAGGCATTAAACGCCTAACAGAGAAAACGCTTAGGGTGCGAAGTCTACAGGCACACCATCAAAAAGTTTAAGGCGCAAAACAAAAAAGGCACACTCGTTTAACCATGAGTGTGCCTTTTTAATTAATTCAGTTTACCTGTCAGATGTGACCTGTCGAAGGCTTCACCTGCGTAAGCGTTGGGGTCGAAGGTGGGAACAAAACCAATGCGTTCACGCTCTTCAATGATTTTTTGGGCGGCTTTACGTACCACATCATCATTTTGGCTGATAGCGTCGTTCAAAATTTCTTCGCTGGCTTCACTCATCAAACCTGCTGCCACACGCACAATATGTGCCTTTACTTCACTATCTGTTTCTAGGCGATAAGTCTTTTTAAGGATGTCAGAGGTGCGTGCGTGGCGCGTCCATGCCAAAGACCACATCGCCGCCATTCTTACCCCTTTGTGGCTATCCAGAAGCGCACTTTCCAAAGCGTCAATCATAAGGTCAGCACTTTTAGAACGTGCCACATCAATTTTTAAGTAGTTGGTGGCATGGAAGAAAGCCAGCAACACTTGCTCTAATGTTTCGCCTTCTGTGCGTCCAATCACGCCCGATAACTCGTCTAGCCACGCTTCGCCCGAAAGCTCTAATAGGCTAAGGGTGGCGGCGTATTTTACGCTGGGTTCGGGGTCGAACATTTTCTCGCGTACCATGCTGGTTGCTTCACGAAGTCCTGTCATCCCCAACGCTTCTAATGCTTTAATGCGAACATCGGGATCTTTTGCTTCTAAAACGATTTTAAGGACGGGCAAAGCGGCTGAATCTTGGGTTTCTCTTAAGCCAAAAGCCGCAGCTTCTAGCACATTGTCGGTTTCTTTCGGCAGATGGTCTATCATCAGCTTATAGGCATTAAGGTCTTTAAGGTCGCATAGCGTGTAAATAACCGCTTCACGCACACGGTTATCTTCATCTGCAAGCGCAGTTTTAATCAGAGGTTCGGCACTAAACCATGAAAAGCCATGAAGATGGCGTGCAACACTGGCGCGGGTGCGCGGATGACCTGTACGCAAGGCATCTTCCATTACAACACGCGCATCACGGTCTGCCCGCTTGCTTAATAATTTTGCGGCGTTATAACGGACAAAGAAATCCTCGCTCTGAATCATTTCGGCAACTGCGTCTAACGACACGGCATTGGGGGGGAGAATGTTAAGCATTGTCCCTAAACGGCGTAATGAAAGCCGACGCTTGCCTTTTTCGATGCTACTTCCCACTGCTAGGCGAGGTTCGCGTCCTGTAAATGAGGTCATGGTGTTGCTCCTTTACTGCAACGTGATAACGGCAACATCATGAAGCAATGCCGTATTTGTCTTAAGGTCAAAAACCGTCATCTTTAGGCGACGACGTTCATCAACAGTAAACAATACCTTGATGCGGTCTTCGCCAACAATGCCTTCGGGCGCGAGATTTGCCAATATCTTAAGGGCTTCTTGCTCGTTTAACGGCACAATTTTTTGCTCATTTTCTTTAGTATTTGCCACAAAAACGGCTTGCCCATCCTCATACTTTACTTCAATCATAGAAACCGCATCAGAGTCTACTTCACCAATAACAAACTCGATTGATTTTTGATTGGCGTGGGCTACCCCTAAAACCATTTCTATGGGGCGTGTGATGGGGTAGGCACTGCCGGCGGGGATAATTTCATCCCATGCGTGGGTGTTTGTGGTGGGGTCGATGTGGCGCAAGCCATAGCTATGCACTAAATAATCTTCTAGGCTGTTGCCCGTTGCCAATTGTAATGCGCCTTCTGCTACCGCAGTAAAAGGTTTGTCTGCGCGTACTGCCATATCGGTAAAGTATTTGGCGAGCGTTTGCTGTACTGAAGGCATGAGCGATGTGCCACCCACCATCAAAACGTACTTGATATCCTCACGATAAATACCCCGTTGGTGTGCGGTGTGCATTACCTTGTCTACCACACGGCGTAATGCATCGTAAAAACTGTTCTCATGCAAAATAGCTTCTAGCTCCTCACGGGTGAGCGAGAGATTGTGTGTTTTACCTTCTACCTCAAAGCTGATGGGTGCGCTTGTTTGAGTAGAAAGGGCAATCTTTGCTTGCTCGCATTGGGTGAGAAGGGGAACATAGGCATTGCCTAGCTGGGATGTATTAACGCCCGTACGCTTAAGCACATGGGCAACAATCCATTGGTCAATGTCACTTCCCCCAATAATGCGCCCCGCTTTGGCAATAACACGTGCGGCACTTTTTGCAGAACTACTGCCAATCATCTTCTTTAAGAAACCGCCCACGTTCTTTTGATGTTCTGGCAATTGCACCAAAGACAAATCGAGAGTGCCACCCCCAAAATCAAATACCAATACGACTGCGCCGGGTTCCGTAACAGAATAGCCCAGAGCTGCCGCTGTAGACTCATCAACCACACGAATTTTATCGGGGGCAATTTCGTCAATGACTTCGTTAAGCCACGCTAAATAACCTTCAAAGGCGGCAACGGGCGCGGTTAGCACTAATTGTTCTATTTCACTGTCTTTGTAAGGGAGCGAAGCCAGCATACTTTTAACAAAATTGCGCCCTGCCATGCGGTCATCAAATAAGATGCCGTCAATTTCACGGGGTGCAGGGGCGGGCGAAGTAACAATGCCACGCTTAAAATTACGGAAAAGGCGGTTGTCTTGTTGTGCCTCTAGCCCTTCTGTGCGTACCAATTGCCCGATGGTATAGTGGTTCGCCTTGGCACTGTTGACATAGAGCAAAGAGGGGACAACGGGGGGACGTTCGCTAACCAGCGCATCGCTGATGTTTGGCACGACAACAACCTCAGGTTGTTGAGTTGTGTCGTTCCAACGGGCAACAACGCTATTGGTCGTACCAAAATCGATGGCAATTTTATGACCCATGATAGCTCCTGTGGCGTTTAACCGATTATGGCTTAAATTTTCACGTTTTTCTAACCTGTAATTGTAGAGCAAATTTCCGTAATTGCCCATAAAGAATTAGTTGCATATCCTACTAAAGTTTATGCCCTTAATTTCGGTTTGTGCTATAATTAACCAATTCCTTGATGAGCGTTCTTGGCAAAATAAAAACAATTTGGTAAAATGTAGCATGTTTGTAATACCCCCCTGATGGCTGAGGAAATAAGAGAGTTCTTTTATGTTTGACGAGAACGATAATATACCCGAACAAGATTATAAACAGAATGGGCAGCCCGCTGCGCCACGTGCCACCTCACCTTTCTTTGCTTCTTCTGAAGAAGAATTTGAATCCATTGATGCTGAAAGCGGTAAAGATGAGACCAAAGACAACCATAAAACCGACATCATACGCATTAAAAAAGATGATGACGATAGCATCCCCCTTGTTAAACCGATTACAGGTGTATTAAGACCTGACGGAAACAGAGATGTTGACGACCAGAACCGTAAGATGCGGCAAACTGCGATTCTTCCTAAAGATGGCAAGCTATTTAAGCGTGCTTTGCATCACCAACAAACAGGCGGTGGTACAGCCAACCTTGACGGCAAACGTGAGGTTATTCTGGTGATACGTGGCGTTATTGAGCGCGTTGTCATGTCAGAAGGTGTACGTTATCGTCTGGGGCGTTTTGATGCGAGTAGCCGTGAGGCAGAAGATATTGACCTTTCGCCCTATGGTGCAATGGATAAGGGCGTTTCACGGGTTCATGCAACGCTTCACCTTGAGGGTGAGTATTTGCATGTAACCGACCTTAACAGCACAAATGGCACATTTCTCGCAGGCGTGCGCCTTCCTGCGAATATACCAACCGTATTGCGGAAGGGTGATGAGCTTTTAGTGGCTCGTTTAGCAGTGCAAATCATGTTCCGTTAGGACATATTTTGCTACAATCATCAGGCTTACAACAAAGGGCTGATGACACAATGACTAAATCGTACCGCAAATATCTTAAAGAGATACTAATTGACCCTGAAACCCTTCAGGTGAGAATTGCAGAATTGGGCGAAGAACTCTCAAGAGTTTATGCCGAAAGTGATAACCTTCTTCTCATTTGTATTCTAAAAGGTGGCGTGATGTTTTTAACAGACCTAACACGCCACATTGACGTTCCCCACGAAATTGACTTTATGGCAGCCAGTAGCTATGGCAAAGGAATTCGGTCTGCTAGTGGCAATGTCCGCATTGAAATGGACACCACCGCACAAATTGAAGGTCGTGATGTCTTGATTGTAGAGGACATTATCGACAGTGGTTATACGCTCAACTTTGTGATGCAAACAATTAAAGCCCGAAGCCCAAAGAGCCTGCGTTTATGCACCCTCTTAGACAAAGCCTCTCGCCGAGAAGTGGCGATTGAAAGCGATTATGTGGGCTTTCGGATTGAAAATAAATTCGTGTTTGGCTATGGGCTAGATTTAGACGAGAAATTCAGAAACTTGCCATTTGTGGGTGTGGTAGACGAGGATGCGCTAAAAAGTGACTAATCTAACGCCACACTTGCCTGCCAATCGCCCGCTTATCTGGTCTGATGCCATCCTAGACTTGCAAGAACTTTTGTTAGATGTAGAACCACACTTGCCCTTATATATTGTGGGCGGGGCAGTACGTGATGCTTTTTTACATAGGGCAACTCGTGACATCGACTTTGTCACGCCCGAATATTCGATTCGTTTGGCAAAGCGGATTGCGGATAAGCTAAATGCGGATGTTTTTATTCTTGACCAAGAGCGCGGCGTGGCGCGTGTGATATGGCAAACGCCCAATGAAAAACTGGTGCTAGATGTGGCACGTTATCGCGGTGATGACTTGCTGGCAGACATCATGGGGCGTGATTTTACAGTGAATACCATGTTGGTTGATGCGCGGGACGACCTAAACCTACTGATTGACCCACTTAACGGCGAAAGAGATGCAGAAGATAGGCTCTTACGAGCCTGTACCCCCCAATCTTTAGCCGATGACCCCATTCGCGTGCTAAGAGCGATTCGCCAAAGCGTGCAATTGAGTTTTAGAATAGAGCCAGAAACGCTAAAGCAAGTAAGAGAGTATGCGTCTAGTGTGGTGAACACATCGGGCGAGCGTGTGCGTGATGAGCTATTTAACGTTCTTAAGCTAGGCAAGGCATCGGCGGCGTTGCGTGTAATGCAAACAGTGGGCTTACTACAGGCAATTATTCCCGAAATTGACACCCTCATTAATCAACCACAACCTGCCCCTCATGTGTTTGACGCTTGGGCGCACACGCTTTATGCCATTGAGAAGCTACAATATTTGCTGGTTGCTATTAGCCCTCGCCGTACTGATAACAGTGTTGCCAGCTTTGATATGGGCATGTTGGTGATGCAATTAGACCGTTTTCGTCAGCCCCTTATTGCACATATAGACCAATCGTGGGCAAATGAACGCCCCCATATTGCGCTTCTGACATTCACCACGCTATTTCATGCGATGGGCGAAGAAGACGCACCGAACATTGCTCGCTTGTATTCCGACGAACTAAAACTAAGCAACCCCGAGAAAAAACGCGTTGTGGGCGCACTTGCCAATTACAAGCGCGTGTTTGAGCTGGACCCTGATGATGTGCTAGAAGTGCATCGGTTTTGGTATCGTTTGGGTGAAATAGGGGTAGATGCCGTTTTTTTAGCGGTGGTTGATTATTTGGCAACCTACGGCGTAACCTTAGTTCAAGCCGATTGGCTACGGCGCGTTGAGGGTTTGGTTAAGTTGTTGTGGGCATATTTTAAGGATTATGAGCGCGTTGTTTTACCGCCACCACTATTACAGGGCAACGAACTCATTGAGGCGTTTAGCCTGCCACAAGGGCGTATTATTGGGCAACTTTTGGATGCCATTCGTGAGGGGCAAGTGCTAGGAACGGTGGAAAACCGTGAAGATGCATTTGCGCTTGCCCGTCAGATTTTAGCAAAGTAAAGCCCTAAATCAGGTCAGACAGGCGTGCTTCTGCGTCTTCTTGTGGCACTTCAAAATAGGTACTCATGGTGGGGGGATTGCGCTTGCTTTGTGTCATTCCCATCACCATGTCTCTGGGCATAATCAGCATACGGGCAAATGTCCCTAGTGTTTCGGTGTGCTGAACAATGTCAAAGATGCCTTGTGCGCGTCCCCATTGGCTAATAGTAATGTGGCGTGCCAGCAATCTTGCCAACGACATGCGTGGCGAATAGCGGTCTGTGATACTTAAAAACGAACCAGAAAGTTGCGTTGGGTCTACATTTTCCCACATATTATTGCGAGGCTTTTGTAGCATTGTCTCGATGGGAACGGGAGGGGCAAATATTTCAAAGAGTTCCATGATTTCTTGTGTGATTTGTTCTAGTTTCTCGTTGTTATCCATACCTAAATCTCCTCGTCCGCATCTTCGTTGATTTCTTCTAGCTCGTCTTCGCTGTATTGTGGGGCATTGATGTGTTCAAAAAACCACAAGACTGTTTTGCCGTATTTGCGTTCATCATAGCGGCGTAAGTTCTTTAGCTCAATTTCGTTTCTTTCACGCGGGGCAATTTGAATGATGATAACGCTTTCTTCGTGATACCAAGACGGATTTTCATCCAGTGCTAATAACGCCGGTTGCCATAGTTCTTTGAACTGTGGGGGCGCAATAAAAATATAATCAAACACAACATCCGCAGGACGTTTAAGAAGCTCAAAGGCGTTAATAGCGCGCACATCTGCGCGGTCTATCAGCTGGGTGTGTTCTAGGTTTTCACGTATTGTTTGTAGGGCAAAGCGGTCAATTTCTGTAAATACCGCCCGTTCTGCACCACGACTAAGGGCTTCAATGCCCACGCTACCCGTTCCACCAAATAAGTCTAGAAAAATGCTCCCCCGAACATAACTGCCTAAAATGCTAAAGAGGGCTTCTTTTACCCTATCCATAATGGGGCGTGTGCTGTCCCCTGGTACTAGCTTTAATTTACGCCCTTTGGCTGTTCCTGAAATGACCCGACCAGACATTATAACACCGTTACTTTCACGCTATCGCGCACTGCTTGAAGATTTGATAAAGGGGTGGTGACATAAAACGCCCCACCACAAGAGAGTACAAAACGCCTGCTATGGGTAAGGTTGTTGGCATGACGCACCGCATCTTTAATAGAAAGAGGCGTTCCTTCATGAAGGTGTTCGCTCTTTGATAAGCCCCCCATAACTGCGCCACTTGTCCAGAGCTTGCCATCTTGGAGAGTGGGGCTGTGGGGTGACATTTGCCAGTTGAGAAGATTAAATGGCAACGTGTTAAATAGCTTAAGCATGGGGATTTCTCCGCCCAATGATACCGCCTTAAACCACCATTTTTTAGGCAAAGATTGGGCTACTTTGGCATCATAAGGCAATCCAAAAGTCTCGTACTCGGTTTCGGACAGCACATCAAGCGATGCTCCCTGTGCGACATAAAACAGCCCATCAAGGTTAAGCCTGCCTAGCTGTTCTATCAACCTAAGTGTGCTTTCTGTTAGCGTGTTTAAGCCACTCTTTAGGCGGTCAGGCTGGGTACGAAGGTGTCTTAAAACCCCCTCAATGCCCCCTAATTGTAAGGCTTGGGTAAAGGGACTAAACACAACTGCTACCACCGGCACACCCGCACGTTCTGGCGAACCTACCACAAGGCGCAACGCTTCGATATACTTGTTGATGTCACCTCTTAAGGGGTCTAAAGAGCGAAGTTCTGTCCAATCTAAAGAGCGTTGGATGGGGGATTTTAAGATGTGGCGTTCACCTGTAATTGCCCCATGCCAGACGTCCTGTAACCCATAGCCTGTTACCATGCCATGTGGGGCGGGTGGTACAACAATAGCATCCCAATCATAGACACTTTGAAACTGAATAGAGGCTTTGGCAAGGTCGGCTGACCGTTGGTCATCGCCTTGCCAGAACCGCCAAAGTAATGCGGGAACGCGGTCAACGTTTTCGCCTATGATGGCTTTTTCAAGTCGTTCTTGACGTTCCATAAAGAGCCTGTTTATGAATTGACTTTAATGCCCATTTCGCTCATGCGTTGTTTAATCATCGTAATGAGCATGGCGTAACGGTCATCTTCGGAGGTGTCTAGGTTATTTTCAATGTCGCCACCACGCAAGGCTTTTAGGTTTGCTTCGCACATTTCAAGGGCTTGAGCGAAGGCTTTGGTCGCTTCTGGTGTGTTGCCTGTAGCGCGAACAGCCAAACCCAAACCATAGTAAGCATCCACAAGGTTGATTGTTTTTTCGTGGTCATCGGCAATGCGTGACAAATCTGTGATAACACTTTCAAAGGCACGGATAGCCCCTTGTGTATCTTTACTTTGATATAACTTCCAGCCTTGTCCAATTTGACGTGTTGCTTCTTTAAGAGCCATTCTTAAACTACTTTCCATCGTTAAAAAAAGAATATGCTAGATTGTACTGTTACTTTCTAGCAAACACAAGCGATTTAATTAATCACAAGCAAACGAGGCAAGGTGAATGATGCTCCCACTGAATTGCCACTCTCATTAAAAAAGGTCACATTTTTCTGTTGCTCGCAGGTGGTCTGGGAAACACAGGAATATACATAAAGCGTTAGGGTGTAGCGTCCCTGTGGCAAATTTGATGGAAGAACAAGCGTGTGTGCGTCAATTACATAAACATCGCGTTGCCAACGTCGTGACGGGTAGTTTCCTAGTTGTTTTGCTTCACTGACAACGATAGATTGTCCCCGTTGCACATCAGAAAGTGCCCAATACGCAAGATAATTCTCACTTAACAAGCGGCGTGTGCGCCAATACAGCCCAATTGACAGCGCATCGGAGGGCTTTGCTTGCTTT
>Ga0163144_10002175_pt1 | contig 45805 bp, 34 predicted proteins | sample OliLak19BULKMAT1_FD_123175 | JGI IMG/M metagenome (GOLD analysis project Ga0163144, IMG submission 123175) | Freshwater microbial mat bacterial communities from Lake Vanda, McMurdo Dry Valleys, Antarctica - Oligotrophic Lake LV.19.BULKMAT1 | ecosystem: Environmental > Aquatic > Freshwater >... | reverse complement strand
TTAGTACGAGAGGATTGGGTTGGACATACCCCTGGTGATCCAGTTGCACTGCTAAGTGCATAGCTGGGTAGCTACGTATGGCAGGGATAACCGCTGAAAGCATCTAAGCGGGAAGCCCCCCTCAAGATCAGGCTTGCTGGTCGAAAGACGAAAGACCCCTGGTAGACCACCAGGTTGATAGGCCGCGAGTGCAAGGGCAGAAATGCCTTGAGCTGAGCGGTACTAACGGTCGAAGCTCGGTCACCAACCAGCCGCCGCGGCTGTACTCCTCCCACCCTCCAAAGGTGGGCCACCAAGTGGTGGAACAAGGAAACAGTCCGGCAGTCTGGCGCACTTCAAGTGACGAGCGCGTTGCATTCAAGGCTCCTGGGTTTTTCCCGGGAGCCGGGTAGAAGTTTTCGCTTTGTCAACAATGGCCGGGTATCGCTCCTTCAAAAAGGGGCGGTGCCCCGGCTATCAGGTTCAACTACATGTTCATCCGGGTCCGGCTTCTGCCGCGACGCTCCCGCAAGGGTGCTCCGCGGTCAGCCTGGTCCGGTCGCCGAAAGGCGGCCAGATCGGTTTGTCGGTGAACATGAGCGCTGGGAAACACCTGTTCCCATCCCGAACACAGCAGTTAAGCCAGCGCTGCCGATGATACTCCCCTGGGGGAAAGTAGGTCATCGCCGACTACTGAGCCCCGTGAGGTAAACCTCGCGGGGCTCTTTTCATTTTTGGTGCGGGTATCCGGTGGCGGTGTCCGTGCGTTTCGGTGTCCGTCCGTCCCGTCCCGTATGCTCTGCCTGGTGCCGGGCTTTAACCTCGACAAGTGGTACTTCGATCTCGTTACGCCTTCCGGGCAGTGCTGGATCGGCTACTGCGCGCGCCTGGAGTTGGGGCCGCTGCGGCTGACGTGTGCGATGGAACTGACCGGAGGGCCCGAGCGGGTGGCGCGTGGACGGCGCTCGCTGGTCGGGGCCGGCTGGCCTTGCGAGGCGGGCGGCGGGGTTTCGTGGCGCTGCGATGCGCTCAAGACCGATGGCGGCTGGCAGGGGATGGACCCGGCGTTCGAACGGACCCTTCTTCGCACATCGCGTGGCGAGGTGGTGTGGCGGAGCGCTGTTCCGCGAGGGCGGGCTTTGCTCAAGGTTGGCGGTACGGTGCTGGAGGGTCTGGGGCATTGCGAGCGGATGAGCCTCTCGATGGCGCCGTGGGCGCTCCCGATTACGGTCCTGCACTGGGGGCGCTGGCACAGTGACGAAGGGTCACTCGTCTGGATCCGCTGGGAGGGCGCTCAACCGCTGACGCTGGTGCTGCGGGATGGTGCGGAGGTCCTCGGGTGCTCGGTTGCCCCAGGCCGTGTGGGCGGGGACGGCTGGGAACTCAGCCTGGACCGTTCCACGGTGCTGCGCGATGGCCCGTTGGGCCGAACGGTTCTTGATGGGATTCCTGGTCTTGACCGGCTGGCGCCCGCGGCCATGCTGGGCACGACGGAGACCAAGTGGCTCAGCCGCGCCAGGATGAGCCGGCTGGGGCAGGAGCCGGTCGAAGGCTGGGCGATTCACGAACTGGTTCGGATGGGTGGCGCGGAGGGCTGACGTGGTTGGGCGCGTGCTGTATGGCCTGGTCTTCGTTGCGGGCGTGCCGCTGATACTGATTGGCTGGGCGGTTGCGCTGGAACGTGTGACGGTCATGCCGAGGGTCCACTGGCCCCTGCCGGGGGCGCTCGGCGTGTGCGGTGGCCTTGGACTGATGGCGTGGTCCTGGTGGGTGCTGTGGCGCGATGCGCGGGCCTTGCCGATGAATGCATTTCCGCCGCGCCGGCGTGTGTCGCGCGGTCCGTACGCGTGGGTGGCGCACCCGATCTACGCTGGGTTTGGCCTGTCGTGGGTGGGGGGCTGCCTGTGTGTGGGTTCTGGCGCGGGGTTGTGGATCGTCGGTCCCATCCTCGTGCTGGCGATGGCGGCGCTGGTGATCGGGTACGAGGCGGACGCCACCCGGGCCCGGCTGGGCAGCGCGGAACATCCACCGCGTGTTGCGTTCGCCGGGATCAGCGGTGAGCGTCCCACGGCCTGGCAGCGGGCGAGCGTGTACATCCTGGTGCTGTTGCCGTGGAGCGTGGTGTACGAGGCGGTGGGCCACCTGCCCGTCCCTGGCGCGGTCGAGGCGTTCATGCCTGGAGAGCGGGCCTGGCCTGTCTATGCCGGGACGGCGCCGCTGTACTCGAGCGTGTATGCGCTTGTGCTCGCGGCGCCTCTGCTGTGCCGGTCGCGCTGCGTGCTGCGGCGGTTCTGCGAGGCGGGGGTCGTGGCGACGGTGGTGGCGGTGATCATGTACCTCACGGTGCCGCTGGTGTCTCCGCCCCGCGACTCTTCGGGCGGGGGCCTGGGGGGAATGCTCCTGGCCCTGGAACGGGCCGATGGACTGGCCGGGCGGGTCGCGTTCCCATCGTTTCACGTAGCGTGGGCGGTGATCGCCGCATGCGCGTGCGCATCGCGAGGCTGGCGGTGGGGGCTGCTCGTGTGGCTGTGGGCCGTGGCGACCATGGTCAGTTGTGCGACGACCGGGATGCACGCGCTGGTGGATGTTTCTGCCGGTCTTCTGCTGGGAGTGGCGGCGTGGCGTTGGCGGCAGATCACGTTGGTCTTGGCGGGCTGGGCCCAGCGCGTGTGCAACTCATGGCGCGAATGGCGCATCGGGCCGGTCCGCATCATCAACCATTCGCTGTATGCCGGCGCCGCGGCGTGCCTGGGGGTGGTGATTGCGGGGCGGCTCGCGGGTGATGCGGCGGTGCCATGGATCGGCGCGGTCGGCCTGGCGGCGATGGTGGGCGGGGCGGTGTGGGGGCAGGTATTTGTGAAGCGGCCAACATCCTCGCGCCCATTTGGTTACTTCGGCGCGGTGCTCGGCGCTGTGGCCGGGCTGCTTGCGGGATGGGTGGCGGGCGTGGCGGATTGGGGCGTGGCCGCGGCGCTGAGCACGGCGGCACCGTTCATCCAAACCGTGGGGCGCGTGCGGTGCCTCGTGCAGGGGTGCTGCCATGGGCGGCCGACGACCGGGTGGCTGGCGATCCGGTACGAACACCCGATGACACGGGTCTGCCGCGCGTCCGGGCTGTGCGGAGTGCCGGTGCACGCCACTCCGCTGTACTCGATGGGCGGAAACCTGGTGATCGGTCTGCTCCTTCTGCGTTTGTGGTCCATTGGCGCATCGGCTGGACTGATCGTCGGCGGCTACCTGATCCTGGCGGGGCTGCTGCGGTTCGTGGAGGAACACTTCCGGGGCGAGCCGCACACACGGGTGGTGGCGGGGCTGCGGATCTACCAGTGGTTCGCCGTCGGGCTTGTCGTGGCGGGAATGGGGGTTTCGGTGCTGCGGACTGGATCGGCGACCGCGCACGCAGACGGCTCGCCGGCGCTGTGGGCCTGGGCGGTCGGCCTGGGGGTAGCCTGGGGCGCTGCCATGGGCGTGGACTTTCCCGAATCGGGGCGGAGGTTCGCACGACTGACGTAGTGGCAAGGGCGTGATGGCTTCGCCGCATGGCGGCGGGTCCGGATTGTCGGCGGACATGAGCCCTCAGGTACAGCAGTCGCGTACACGATCGCAGCCAGTGGACGGCCCATCAGTTGTACAGCGAGATCCAGTCCGGGCGCAAGCACGGGATGAAGACGATGGACCACTCGCTGCTGGAGTTGTACCAGCGCGGCGAGATCAGTTACGACACTGCGCTGAGCGCTGCGCGGCACCCGGACACTATCCGCAAGCGGGCGTCGTAGGTCCGTCGCCACCGGGGCCGGCGTTGACCTTGTGGGCGAGGGTGGGGGCGGTCGGGCCCGGGATCGCCGTTGACGGTACGCTGCGCTCATGAAACAGATTTGGCTTGTCATGGCGGTGGCGTGCGCGGCGATGTCGGCGTGCTCGGGCGGGTCCGGAGAGGCCCGGCGGAGCGAACAGGTTGCGCGCGGGGAGTCGACGGCTCATGACCAGCGCATGGGGTGGTGGCGCGGTGCGCGGTTTGGCATGTTCATTCACTGGGGGCTGTACGCCGTCCCCGCGGGCGAGTGGGAGGGCAAGACCAGTTATGCGGAGTGGATCATGACCGAGGCGCACATCCCGGTGCAGGAGTACGAGAAGTTGCGGGCCCGGTTCAACCCTGTGAAGTTTGACGCCAAGGCGTGGGTCAGGATGGCCAAGGACGCCGGGATGAAGTACATCGTCATCACGACCAAGCACCACGACGGGTTCTGCCTGTTTGACTCGGCGTACACGGATTATGACGTGATGTCCACGCCGTTTGGACGCGATGTAATGAAGGAACTGTCTGAGGCGGCCCGGGAAGAGGGAATCCGCATCGGCTGGTACCACTCGATCATGGACTGGCACCACCCCGATTACCTGCCGCGCCGGGATTGGGAAATGCGGTCGGCGGAGGGCGCGGACCTGACGCGGTACGTGGCGCACCTCATGAACCAGGTGCGCGAGGTCCTGACGAAGTACGGGGAGGTGGGGGTGCTGTGGTGCGACGGGGAGTGGGAAGAGACGTGGACGCACGAGATGGGGCTGGACCTGTACCGCTTCTGCCGCGAGGTTTCGCCGAAGACCATCATCAACAATCGGGTGGACAAGGGGCGGGAAGGGATGGAGGGGTTGACCAGGGAGGGGGGCTTTGCGGGCGACTTTGCCACCCCCGAGCAGCAGGTGCCGGCGGCGGGCCTGCCCGGCACGGACTGGGAGAGTTGCATCACGATGAACGATCACTGGGGATACAACGCGGCGGACAAGAAGTTCAAGTCCACGAGGGACCTGGTGCGGATGCTGGTGGATACGGCGTCCAAGGGGGGCAACCTGCTGCTCAACATCGGGCCGATGGCGAACGGGGAGTTTCCGCCGGAGAGCGTGGAACGGCTGGGGGGAATCGGCGATTGGATGAAGGCCAACGGCGAGTCGATCTATGGCACCCAGGCCGGTCCGATCGCGCGCCCGTCGTGGGGCCGCTGCACAATGCGACGGCTGGGCGACGGCAGCACGCGCCTGTACTTGCACGTCTTCGAGTGGCCCGAAGATGGGGTGCTGCGGGTGGAGGGGCTGAGGAACCAGTCCGTGCGCAGCTTCCCGCTCTCGGCGCGGTGGCGGGCGCTCTCCGTTGCCTGCGATGGCGATGACCTGACGATCACCCTGCCCCAGCAGGCGCCTGATGAGCACGACAGCGTGTTTGTGCTTGAGGTTAAGGGCCCTGTTGAGCCGCCCGCGCCCGCGAAACCCGCTCGGGTTACTTCAGTTCCTTGATGTAGATGTTTGCAAACTCGATCGGGCTGTGGTGCATCTGGAGCGCGATCGGGCCGGACTCGGCGACGCCGGGGAGCCGGGCCTGCTCCAGGACGGTCGTTCCGTTGAGGACGACGGTGAGCGCATCGCCCTTCATCGTGATGATGAACCGGTTCCACTCCCCGATGGGGGCGTCGGCGTTGGCCTTGGGTGTCACTCCCGCTCGAACCTGCGGGGTCATCGCCGCGTCGGTGCGGTAGCCGTAGACCTCGCCTGAGCCGATCGGCCAGCACCACATGTTGACCTGGCTCTTGCTGCTGCCGCGGAGGTAGATGCCGCTGTCGCCGGACTCGGGCGTGGGGCGTTTGGCCTGCGTGCCGTCGGGGTTGAGTTCGTACTCGCCGCTTGCCAGGATGATGGGAAGGTTGTTGGTCACCGGTTTGGCGGTCCAGCGCCAGTCGCAGATGAGGATGAAGTCCTTGAATGACCGTTCGCTCCAGAGGTCTTCACCCTCACCATCGAATGCGATCTTCCAGTCGCTGGCCTTGAAGTGACCCTCATGGGCCGGGGTGAACTTCCAGCCGGTGAAGTCGACGCCGTTGTAGAGCGGGGTGAAGCCTTCGTCCGAGCGGGCGGATTGCTCGGCGCTGATGGCCGGCGTCGCGGGGGGGAGTTCCTTAATCTTGAGGTTGCGGAAGTGGACGGGCGAGCCCTCGGATTCGAGGCAGATGTAACCCTTGCGCGGCGAGCAGTCCTTCCCCTTGGTCACTTCCTTGCCGTTCACGGCAAGCGTGACAGCGCCGTTGATGCAGGTGATGCGGTAGTGGTTCCACTGCGGGGAGGGGTTCATCCGCTTCTCGGTGGGGAAGGCGCGGTCGCCGCCGCGCCCGTTCTCTGGTTTCATCGAGGCGCCGTGGATGGGGAAGATGTCTCCGTCGCTGGTGTACCAGTCGGATTCGAGGCCGTCCATGACCTGGACCTCAACGCTCCGCGTGAAGGGCTGGCCGCGGGCGGTGAGCGGGTCGCTCCAGATGAAGATGCCGGCGTTGCCCTTGGGCTGAAGGTGCCTGAACTCGACCTCGAGGATGAAGTTCTCGTACTGCTTGTCGGTGCGGAGGACGCCGGTGGGGATTCCGGAACAGACGATCATGTTGTCGTTGACGGTCCAGGTGCTTGGGGCACAGTTGACGTTGGTCCAGCCGGAGAGGTCTCGGCCATTGAAGAGCGGCGCAAAGCCGGGCTCGCTGGTGGCGTGCTGGGCAGCGGGGGGTTCAACCGCGAGGGAACCGGGGGCGATGGAAGCGAGGATGCAAACCATCAAGGGAGCAACGAAAAGCCGCATGAAGCGTCTCCAAGTCAAACGTTACAGAGCGCCACCGCGGCGCGGAGCGAGGCCATGGGGTCATGGCGCGGGATGAACTCCTGGGCCACATACCCGGAATAGCCGGTATCGGCGATGGCGCGGCAGATGGCGGGGTAGTTGAGTTCCTGGGTTCCGTCAATCTCAGCGCGCCCGGGGACGCCGCCGGTGTGGAAGTGACCGATGGACTGGATGTTGTCCTGGATGGTGCGGATGACGTCGCCCTCCATGATCTGCATGTGATAGATGTCGTAGAGCAGGCGGAAGCGTTCGGAGGCGACGCCCTTGACGACCTCAACGCCCCATGGTGTGCGGTCGCACTGGTAGTCTTTGTGGTCCACCTTGCTGTTGAGCAACTCCATGACGATGGTGATGCCGAGTTGCTCGGCGAGGGGCGTGATGCGCTTGAGGCCGGTGATGCAGTTCCTGGCCCCCTCTGCATCGGAGAGCCCAGCGCGGTTGCCGGAGAAGACGATCATGCTGGGGATGCCCGCAGCCTTGATGAGGGGGAGCAGGCGCTCGGATTCCTTGATGAAGGCGTCGTGGTGCTCGATCCGGTTCAGCCCACGGGGAATGGTGGTGGGGCCGTTGGCAACGGCGCAGGTGAGGCCGTGCTGGGCGGGGATGTGCCATTCCTTCTCGCCCAGGAGTTCGACGGAAGCAACGCCCATGGCGGCGGCGTTGCGGCAGAGGTCTTCGAGGGGCATGCCGTTGTAGCACCAGCGGCAGACAGAGTGGTTAATACGGCCTTTTGGCATGGGGGCAGCGGCGGGGGGCGGTTGGTGGGCGCGGGCGATGGCCGGCGCGGCGGCGGTGGCGAGGGAGGCGGCGATGAAGTGGCGGCGGTGCATGTGATCGTGCGTCCAACGGTCGGCTGGGAGAGCCGAGGTACCCAACAAAGGCAGTCGGCTGGGAGAGCCGACCCACCTAGACCAGAGGCGTGCGGCCGGGCATGGCAACCTCGGCGACGGGGAGTGTGCCCATTTCGTATGACGGTGGGGTCAGGTCGAGTTTGGAGTTCAGAGCCTGGTCCCAGGTGATGGGCTTACCGGTGTAGGCGGACATCCGGCCCATGATGGCGGTCAGGGTTGATTCGGCGACCTGGCGGGCCTCGTTGATCGCGCCACCGCTGGTGATCGACTTGATCAGGTCGACGTGTTCCTGGACGTACGGATTGGGGTTGTCGCCGCTGAAGTCCCACGCGGTGCCGCCGGTGATGCGGGCGCGCCCGGGGCTGGTGGTGCAGGTTCCGCGTGTGCCGGTGAAGACCTCTTCGACGCGCGAGGCGCAGCCGTCGATCTGGCGGCACATGCTCAGGACGTGGGTGCCATTTGGATATTCGTACTCAACCGCAAAGTGATCGAAGATGTGGCCGTAGGCGGGGCTGGTGCGCACCTGCCGTCCGCCCATGCCGGTGGCCTTGATCGGAGTGGCGCCGAGCGCCCAGTTAACGGCGTCGAGGTTGTGCACGTGCTGTTCGACGATGTGGTCGCCCGAGAGCCAGGTGAAGTAGAGCCAGTTGCGGAGTTGCCACTCCATGTCGCTCCACTGCGGCTGGCGGTCGTGCATCCAAAGGCCGCCCTGGTTCCAGTAGCAGCGGGCGCTGACGATGTCGCCGATGCCGCCACCCTTGAGTTGCTTCATGGCCTCGAGGTAGGAGCGCTCATGGCGCCGTTGCGTGCCCGCAACGATCGAGAGTTTTTTGGCCTTGGCTGCCTCGGCGGAGGCAAGGACCGAGCGGATGCCGGCGGGGTCCACGGCGACGGGCTTTTCCATGAAGACATGGCAGCCCTTGTCGACGGCCGCGGCGAGGTGGATCGGGCGGAAGTGGGGGGGCGTGGCGAGGATGACGACATCGACGCCCGCCGCGAGGAGTTGCTTGTAGGCGTCAAAGCCGCTGAAGCAGCGGTCGGGCGGGACGTTGGCGCGCTCGGCACGGTCCCTGTCAAGCCCGGCGAGTCCGGCGCGGCACTGCTCGACGCGCTCCGGCAGGACATCGGCGAGGGCGTAGATCTCAACATCGGGTGAGGCTTCAAGGATGTTGTCGGCGGCGCCGGTGCCGCGACCTCCGCAGCCGATGACGCCGACTTTCAGGCGCGAGCGGCTGGGGAGGGTGGAGGCGTGGGCGGAAAAACCGGTGACGAGGGCGGCGGCGGTGAGGAGGGTGGAGGTCTTCAAGGCTTCGCGGCGTGTGATGCTGGACATTGGTAACTCCTCAAGATTCGGACTTGGACGAACAGAAGAGGCTCACGCAGAGGCGCAGGGCTCGCAGGGAATGAGAATCACACGAACTTCGTCTTGCCCGGCACCGCTACCGGCGGCTTAGGCAGGTCGCTGAACTCGTACCTGGCTGGGCTGAGGTCTTCCTGTGAGTTCATGGCCTGCTCCCAGGTGATGGTCTGGCCGGTGTACGCGGCCATGCGGCCCATGATCGCCATCAGGGTGCTGTTGGCGCCGCGCTCGCAATCGTTGATGGGTGTGCCCGCGCGGATGGAGGCGAACAGGGCGTCGTGCTCGTTCTGGTACATGTCGCGCTTGGGGCCCTCGTACTTCCAGAGCTCCTTGCCCGCGAGGTCTTTGATGGTGTGCAGCGGGGTCCAGCCATTGACGGTGCACGAGCCCTTGGTGCCGTAGATGTAATCGGTGTTGTCGGATGGGCAGCCGTCGATCTGGCGGCAGGTGTGGAAGCAGCGGCGGCCGCCCTCGTACTCATAGACCACCGCGAAGTGATCAAAGGCATGCCCGGATTCCTCGCCGGTCCGCGCAGCGCGACCGCCCAGGGCGTTGCACCGCAGGGGCAGGCGGTCGCCCAGGGCCCAGGCCAGACGATCGATGCTGTGCACCGCTTGCTCGACGATGTGATCGCCGGAGACCCAGGCAAAGTGCCACCAGTTGCGCAGTTGAAACTCCATCTCGCTCCACTGCGGTTGGCGCGGGCGGGCGGACAGTGTCCCGGTGTGGTAGGTGGAGTGGACCGTCACGATGTCACCCACAGCGCCCTGGTTGATGCGCTCGAAGGTGGCCTTCTCCGCCTCTGCGTATCGCCAGCAGAAGCCGACTTGGAGCGCGAGGTTTTTCTGCTTGGCGAGGTGCGCCGACGCGAGGACTGAGCGGATACCGGGGGCATCGACGGCGAGGGGCTTCTCGGCAAAGACATGCTTGCCGGCCTCGATGGCGGCTTTCAAGTGGATGGGCCGGAAGTGCGGCACCGTGCACAGGAGGACGACATCTACGCCGCTGTCAATGACCTTCTGATAAGCGTCAAAGCCGACGAACTTGTGTTCGGGCGCGACCTGCACCCGCGCCGGGGCGGATTCGGCGAGTTCCTCGGTGATGCCTTTCAGGCTGGATTCCAGTCGGTCCGCGAAGAGGTCTCCCATGGAGGTCAGGACCGTTCCCGGATCTGCCCGCAGGGCCTGGACGGCGGCGCCGGTGCCGCGCCCGCCGCAGCCGATCAGGCCGACCTTGAGTGTGTCACTCCTGACTCTGCCCGCCGCGAAGGCGCGGTTGGGAATCGCGAGGCCGGCGAGCAGCGAGGGGACCGCGACGGCGGCCGCGGCTGACCGGATAAAGGCACGACGATCCAAGTCGGGGTTGGGGAAGGCGGACGCGTCGTGACGTTGAGCGATGGGGCGATGCGGTGGGACGACCTCCCCGGCTGGGGCGGGCACTCGCGCACTTGAGTTCAGGGTGGGGTCGGGCATGGTCGTGCATCTCCAGTGTTGGCGAACCGGCACAGCTTACTTCGATTCAGGGACGCTTTCGCAGACCGCGCGGAACCCTACGAATGGGGCATCAGCGAGCCACCACTTGCTCTTGGGGACTTGGGGATCGCTGGCATTCCACGAGCGGTCGGGGAGGCGGCGCGAGGCGGCGGTCAGGGCCGCGGCGGGGTCGAGGTAGGAGCCGCCGCGGGCGACGGGGGTTCCATCGGCGGCGTTGCACCACTCGGCGACGTTTCCGTGGGTGTCAAAGAGCCCCCAGGCGTTTGGCTTCCGGGTTGCGACCTGGTGGGGCGTTGCCAGGGCGTTGTCGGCGAACCAGGCGTGCGCGGGAAGGAGGGTTGGGTCATCGCCGAAGCAGTACGCGCCGGCTGCACCAGCGCGGCAGGCGTGCTCCCACTCTGCCTCGGTCGGCAGGCGGTACTTGCGGCCACTGCGGAGCGAGAGCCAGGCGCAGAACTCGGTCGCAGTCTTGTGGGACATGCTGATGGCGGCGAAGCCTTCATGGCCGAAGCCGCGGTCGGGCGGGAGGTATGGCTTGCTGGGGCGGGTGACGGCATCTGGCGTCGGGGTCGGCGCGGGGGTGGAGGGCGGTGGTGTCGCGGCTTGCTCATCGAGCCGGTAAATGAAAACGTCGAAGGCCTCCCAGGTCAGTTCGGTGGTGCCGATGAAGAACGGGGCGATGGAACCATCGGCGGAGCCGGGAATGGGGCAAAGTTCAAAGTCGAACGCCGCCCCGGGGATGTCTTGCCTGAAGGGCTTGGGAAGGCCGGCCTCCGGCGGGGCTGAGACTGTTCCAAGTGCTGTCTCGTGCGGGAGGCGGTTGGCCCGGTGGGAACATGCGGCACAGGTGAGCCACGCCGTCACCAGACATAGACTCGCGCGTGACGCCTGACGGATTGGCAGCCGTTGACGGCGCGGGTGGATGGGCGTGGGCGTGCTGATTGGGTTGGTGCACATGCCGATGATCGTGACCTTGAAACGGACGGTTTGGATCGCGATGGCGTCGTGCGCGGCCGCGTGTTGTGGCTGCGCCAGCCTGGAGCGGCACGAGTTTAACCGGGTCTGCATGGGAGTGCAATGCCGGATCGTGGTGTATTCGGCGGACGCCCGGCGGGCCGAGGCGGGGGCCGGCGCGGCGTTTGGTCGTATCGCGGGCCTTGACGCCTGCATGAGCGACTACCGGCCGGACAGCGAGTTGATGCGGCTGTGCGAACGGGCTGGGGGACCGCCGGTTGCGGTGAGTGAGGACCTGGCCCGCGTGCTCGCGGTTGCCGCGCAGGTGTCGGAAGCGAGCGGGGGGGCGTTTGACGTCACGGCCGGGCCCGCGGTTGCTTTATGGCGGAGAGCGCGGCGGACAGGCACGTTGCCCAAAGCGGCTGAACTGGTCAGGGCGCGTGGGCTGACAGACTGGCGTGCGGTAGAGATCGACTCGGAGGGCCGGTGGGTGCGCCTTGCGAAACCGGGGATGCGGCTTGACATGGGCGGGATTGGGAAGGGGTATGCAGCGCAGCGTGGGCTTGATGCGCTGCGGGAACGGGGCCTGAGCCGGAGCATGGTCGCGCTCGCCGGGGACATCGTCGTCGGCGATGCGCCGCCCGGTCGCGATGGGTGGCTGGTGGGGACGGCGGAAAGCGGGAGTGAAGGTCCGGGCGCCGGCCGGCTGACGCTTGTGAACTGCGCGGTGTCGACCTCGGGCAGCAGTGAGCAGTACGTGGAGATTGGCGGCGTTCGGTACTCGCACATCATCAATCCCAAAACCGGGTTGGGCGTGACGGAGGCAGGGCATGGGTCTGTCACGGTGGTAGCACCGCTGGGAGAGACCGCGGATGCGCTGGCCACGGCCCTGTTCGTCCTGGGACCTGATGCCGGACAAGCCTTGCTGGGCGCATACCCCGGGGTTACGTGCTCCTTTACCAACGCGATCGGCGCAGCGGGTGATGACTTGACGGTACGATGATCTTCGCGGGGCGGCACCGCCAGCCCGGAGGAACAGATGCGCAAACCCACGGCCGCCGGAGGCTGGCCGGCAATCTGGTACACGATCAAGAAGGCCCGGCAGTCGGGCGGGATCGTGCGCATGCTGCGGGCGCTGCGCTCGCGGAACGCCTGCAAGACGTGCGCGCTGGGGATGGGGGGGCAGCGGGGCGGGATGGTCAACGAGGCGGGGCGTTTCCCGGAGGTGTGCAAGAAGTCGGTGCAGGCGATGGGCGCGGACATGCAGGGCAGGGTCCGCGACGGCTTCTTTGAGGAGTTTGGCTTCGACAAGTTGGAGCGGTTCTCGCCGCGTGAGTTGGAGGCTTCGGGGAGGCTGGTGCAGCCGCTGCTGGCCGAGGCGGGGGACCGGGGCTACCGGGCGGTGACCTGGGAAGAGGCGATTGCCAGGGTCGTGAAGGACATGAAGGCAACGCCCGCAAGGGAGAGTTTCTTCTACTTCAGCGGGCGGTCCTCGAACGAGGCGAGTTTCCTGCTGCAACTGTTCGCGCGCTTGTACGGAACTAACAACGTCAATAACTGTTCGTACTTCTGCCATCAGGCGTCGGGCGTGGGGCTCAAGAGCGTGACCGGGTCGGGAACGGCGTCGGTGGTGCTTGAGGACATTGAGCACTGCGACCTGGTCTTCCTGATCGGCGGCAACCCGGCCTCCAACCACCCACGACTGATGCGGAATCTGATTGAACTGAAGCGCCGGGGCGGGCTGGTCGTGGTGATTAACCCGATGCGCGAGGTGGGGCTGGTGAACTTCAAGGTGCCCTCGGATCCGCGCAGCCTGCTTATGGGTTCCAAGATCGCGGATGAGTACATCCAGCCGCATATCGGCGGGGATATAGCGCTGCTGAGCGGGATCGCGAAGGGGGTGCTGGCCGCGGGCGGTGCGGATGGAGTGTTTGTGAATGAGCACGCCGAGGGCTTCGATGGCTTTCGCGGGTTGATCGAGGCGACCGAGTGGGAAGTGCTGGAGAGCCTGAGCGGCGTTGACCGCGCGGTGATGGAGCGAATCGCTCGGCTCTATGGGGCATCGGAAAGGGCGATTTTCTGCCGGACCATGGGCATCACGCACCATGAGCACGGCGTGCAGAACGTCCAGGCGATCGCCAACCTTGCGATGCTCCGCGGCATGCTCGGCAAGCCCGGGGCTGGCCTGCTCCCGCTGCGCGGCCACTCCAACGTGCAGGGTGTGGGTTCGATGTGCGCGGTGCCGATCCTGGCAAGGGACGTGCTGAAGGCCATGCAGGAGAAGTTGGGCGTGCGCCTCCCGCAGGAGCCGGGGTTGGACACGCTGGCGTGCATCGACGGCGCGGCGGCGGGGAAGTTCCGCTTCGCGTGGTGCCTGGGGGGCAACCTGTACGGCTCGTGCCCGGAGTCCAAGAGGTCGGAGGCCGCATTGGCGCAGGTGGGAACGGTGGTCTACCTCAGCACCACGTTGAACACGGGCCATGTGCACGGGCGCGGCGGGGCGACCATCATCCTGCCCGTGCAGGCGCGCGATGAAGAATCGCAGCCCACGACGCAGGAGTCGATGTTCAACTACGTTCGCATGAGCGATGGCGGCACGGCGAGGCATGAGGGCCCGCGCAGCGAGGTGCAAGTCATTTGCGCCGTAGCCCGCGACCTGCTGGGCCGCTCGACGCCGCTGGACTTTGGTGCACTTGAGAACCACTCGCAGATTCGACAGGCGATTGCCGCGGTGATCCCCGGGTATGACGCCCTGGCGGGGATCGACAAGTCGCGCGAGGAGTTTCAGATTCCTGGGCGGACGTTTCATACGCCGCGGTTTGCGACCCCCAGCGGGCGGGCCAGGTTCCACACCGTGACACCGCCCGAGCTCAAGGGCACCGGCGCGGGCGAGTTACGGCTTATGACTATTCGTTCCGAGGGCCAGTTCAACACGGTGGTGTACGAGGATGAGGACCTGTACCGCGGCCAGGAGCGGCGGGATGTGATCCTGATGAACCCGGAAGACATCGCTCGTATGGGGTTCAAGGTTGATGAGCGGGTGACGGTTTGCAGCAGCGTGGGTGAGATGCGCGAGATCCTGGTGCGGGAGGGCGAGATCCGGGCCGGGAACGCGGCGATGTACTACCCGGAGGCGAATGTGCTGGTGCCGGCGGCGGTTGACGCGGCGTCGAGGACGCCGGCGTTCAAGAGTATTGCGATACGTATTGCGAAGTCTTCTCGCCTGGCGGTGCTGGCCTGACACTCGATGCCCTGCACGTTGGTGCGTTCCGCAATCCCAAGCTGCGTTTGGTCGGGCGCGAGAGAGCAACCAGGACCTTGGGAGGACTGCTGCCCTTTGCGGCTACCGGAGGTATCGGTGCTGCAGACCGCGAAACCAGACCTCAAGAGCTAGGAGGGTCCAAAGCCGGACCGATTCGTCCGAAAAACCGGAGTCATGTCGGCGCAGGAGTCGTTGGACACTCCGCCGGGCACCAAGCGATGTGAGGAGCGCGCTGGGCCCATCGAGCGAATCGTAGAGCATTTCACGGAGCGGCCCGCGGAACCATCTCGCGATCGGGAGTGGGAATCCTCGCTTTGGTCGCTTGGCGACGGAATCAAGCCCGAGCCGGACTGCCGCGGCTCGCACGAGGGACTTGCCCTCACGCCCGCGGCGAAGGAGGTTGATAGGCATGGCGCTGGCTACCTCAAGGACCGCATGGTCAAGGAAGGGAAGCCTGGGTTCGACGCCGCAGGCCATCAGCATGCGGTCCGTTCGTTCAATGAGGTGATCGGTCAGCCAGGACTGGCAGTCCAGGTGGATCATGGCAGCGAGCCCGTCGCTGTGGATTCCGTCGAGGCTATCAGAGGTTTCGGCCCGCGTCCCGGCGTGCCAGAGTTCTCGCTGTTCCGCCAATGTGAAGGAAGCGAACCAGCCATTCAGCCGGTCTTCAAGGCGGTCTTCGGAGAGTGCGCGAAGCATGACACGGAGACGACGTGCTGGGGCGGGCAGCGCTGCCTGCAAGGCCTGGAGCGGGGGCCTGCGGACCTGCGCGGGCAGCATACCGATCCAGCGAGTAAACGCCGCGAACGCGTGCTTGGGATACCCCGCGAATAGCTCATCGCTCCCTTCGCCGGAAAGCAACACACGCACGACTGCGGAGGCTTCCCGTGCGACGACGAAGACGGCGATGTCGGCCGGATCAGAAAGTGGAGTGTCCCGGTGCCAGGTGAGTCGTTCGAGCTCCCGGGTGTAGTGTGCAGGGGTGAGAAGGACGTGTCGGTGGTCAGCACGGATAAGCCTCGCCGTCTCGGCGGCGTTGCTCACCTCATTGTCCTTTCCATCCGTCGCGCCCACGACAAATGTAACCGGAGCGCGTCCGGTGGCCTCGCCGACCAGTGAGGCCACCACCGCGCTATCGACGCCCCCGCTGAGGAGGCAACCGATTGGAGCATCCGCGACCGATTGGCGTCCGACGGCAAGACGAAGAGCGGAGAGGACCTGGCCCGCTGGGTCGGCATCGCAGTGGTTGCGATGGCGTGCCCGAATCGGGAGCTGCCAGTATTGCTTCACGAGAGCTCCCGCCTTCTCGCTGAAGCACAGGGTGTGGCCCGGAGGAACCTTGCTGACGCCGAGGAACATGGTGCGCGGGCCGGGAACCCTTCTGAGCACGAGGAAGTCGCCGATGCTGCGTTCGTCGATCTGGGGTGTGTGCTCCAACATGGAGAGGACGGCTTTGACCTCGGTTGCAAAGGCGATGGCGTCGCCAGCGATGGCGTAATGGAGTGGGACGATTCCGAAACGATCCCGGATCAACCACAGCCGGCGCGTGTTGGTATCGACCAGGGCGGCGCCGAACTGGCCCGGGAGCGCGGCTGCACGGTCGATCCCTCCGATGAGGAACGATGCAAGAAAAACCTCGGCGTCGCCCTCGGTGCCAAAGGAGTGACCGGCGGCGACCAGGTTCCGTCGGTGTTCGCGGTAATCAAAGATCTCGCCGGCGAATGCGAGCGCCACGCCCCCCTGCACCATGGGTTGTGTGGAGTTGTCTGGATCGACAATCGCGAGCCGTCTATGTGCGAGTGTCGCCCAGCCGTTGGACCACTGGTTCTCATCGTCGGGGCCGCGGTGACCGAGCAGGGCCGCCGCCGTTCGAGCCATCCGGGGGTCCGCTCCACCGGTAAACTTTGCGAACCCGACTATTCCACACATCTAGCTTCCCCGTTGGTGGTTGAGTCGGCTAACCGCATGCGGGAGCGCCCCTTCACGTGTCCATGAGGGAGCTAATTGTGTGCCCCGCGCGAGCCAGCCCGCAGCAAGCCTGACCACCAGGTACACCGCAATCGCCGGCCACCGGAACGGATTAGCGGCGAGCAGAATGAGCCCTTGCCTTTGGCCCCGGGACTGCGGGCTGTGGCCGGCGAGGCCAAAGGCCTCCAGTTGGCGAAAACCGGCGCGGCGGCGTGCCTCGATGCGAATGAGCGAGCGCAGATTCGGGGGTGTCCTGATGACCATTGAGGCTCCAGCCACGGATGCGCGTTCCTCGGGACGAAAGGTCCGCTCGATAAATCCATCGTCCGAAATAAGATTGGGAAACTGATCGAAGCGGGCACGCCCCACCTCTGAAACGGCGTAAACTCCCGCGCCGATTGGACCACGCGTAAAGTAAGGAAGCCTGCTCCAGACCGAGTAAAACAATCTCACGGCACGGCTGCTGCAGGAAAGGTCAAGACGCGGTCGCGGTGAAGCGACCAGCGCCCCACCCTGCGCCAGGGAGTGCACGAGGGCTCGCACGCTCTTGGTATCGACTTCGATGTCGGCATCGACGAAGATCCTTGGCGAGGCGCAGGCGGCGCGGTCTCCCGCGTTCAGGGCGGCTGGTTTCGACGGGGCCTCAAGCTCGATCACCCGGACTGCGCTGAAACGGCGTGCGAGTGCCGCCGTCGAGTCGGTGCATCCGTTGCAGACGACTATCACCTCAAACTCGCCCGGCTCAGCGCTGGCGAGAAGTGCGCGCAAACAGCCTTCGATCGTTGCGCTCTCGTTTCGGGCAGGGATGATTATCGTGGCCGATGTCATGCTTCCCCGCACAAGGCACTTTGTATCGAACGGAGCATCTCTGGTCGATGATGCGCTCCCGCATACCAACCACTGCCTTACCGACGGTGACAATCCTCTGTGACCTCCGGCCCCGCGTCTATGTTCGATCCTACACCGGCTTGTGCCTTCGAGGGGTCACTCCGTCACGGGTGCTTGGCCATACGGCCCATCGAACGATCAGCCCCGCGGTGCCCCTCGCGTGGCCACCGGGGTGTCCTGTCGTCAGACAACTCGGTCCCTGCCGTAAGCACAACATCAGTTCAGAGCGGGGCATCGCCCTCGACCACGATGTGTCTATCGGTCGCATCTGTTCCCAAAGTGAAGCGATGCCCGACCAGTTCTCCTGAAACATACTGGCGCACTGCATGTTGCGGGGTTGTTGTTCGACAACAACCGGGGGGGGCCTCTGGGAAAACAGCCTCTCGTGGCCAAGCGCCTCTCGGCGCTGTCGGACGGTTTCAGGCGAGTGCCTTCGCTGAAAAGGGAGGCTACAACCCGGCTTGCGCCCTGGCGCGAGCGACGGGAGGGCGAGATCCGGGCCGGGAACGCGGCGATGTACTACCCGGAGGCGAATGTGCTGGTGCCGGCGGCGGTTGACGCGGCGTCGAGGACGCCGGCGTTCAAGAACATCGTGATCGGGATAGAGCGGTCGTCGAGGCTTCCGGTCTTGGCTTGAACAGGCCGCGGGTGAGTGCTCATGCCTGGTTTGTTGACGGTGCGATCCGCCGGACGAGCCCCGACCCGCGCGTGGAAGGGAGGGTCCGATGCGAGACGGCCCCGGTATTGGGGAGCGGGAACTTCCGCGACAGATCCCCTTCCGTTCGCCCGTCGCACGTGGGATACTGACTTCATGCACCGCGATGTCTTTCTCACCGCCATCGCTCTGATCGCGGCTCCCGCAGCCTTCGCCCAGCCCCCGCTCGCCGTCACCTTTCGCGGCGGTGTCAACCTGTCGACCACGGCCACCGATCAGCACGGCCAGACCTTCACCATCGCCGGCCTGAGCGGGCTGACCGCCATCGGTTCTTCGCTCTACGCCGCGGTTATGGACAACTCGAACAAGGTTGTCTTCATTTCCGTTTCCCTCGGGCCCACCGGGGCAATCACCTCGGGGGTCGTTTCCGGAGGGCTGACCCTTGCGGATGCTCGCGACTTCGAGGACATCGCGTGGACCGGCCCGCAGCGCGGCACGCTGCTGCTGAGCGAAGAGGGCACACCATCGATCCGCGAGTATTCCCTCGCCGACGGCGCGTTTGTTGGTGCGTTCCCCTCCCCCGCGGTGTTCCTGAGCCGCCGCGACAACTTCGGCTTCGAATCGCTCTCCATTCGCGCCGACTCCGCAGCGCTCTGGACCGCCAACGAGGAAGCCCTCACCGCGGACGGCCCACTCTCGACACCCGCGGCGGGCACGGTTGTACGACTCGTGCGCTACGACGCCGCGGGCGGCTCATTCTCCGCCGGCGCGCAGCACGCATACCTCACCCAGCCCATGCACGGCGGCGCCATCCGCGGCGGGCGCAGCGGTGTTTCACAGGTGCTGGCCCTGCCGGATGGGCGGCTGCTGGTGCTGGAGCGATCGCTGGCCCTTGCCTCGCCCCTCTTCCAGACCCGCATCTACGAGGTGGACCCGCGCAGCGCGATGAACGTCAGCGGCATCGCAGCGCTCCAGGGCGCTGCGTACACAATCGTCGCCAAGCGACTGCTCTACGCGGGCGGGCAGAACAACCTCGAGGGCCTGTGCCTGGGCCCGGCCCTTATCTCCGGAGGGCACGCGCTGCTGGGAATCGTGGACGACGGCGACCCCATCAGCATCAATCGGTTGGTCTCGTTTGAGCTGACGGGCGAACTTTCGGGCGCCTGTACCCCGGACTTTGATGGCGACGGCGATATCGGGACCGACGCCGACATTGAGGCGTTTTTCGCGTGTTTGGGCGGGGATTGCTGCGTGGCCTGCGGGTCGGCTGACTTTGATGGGGATGGTGATACCGGCACGGACCTGGATATTGAGACGTTCTTCAGGGTGCTGGGAGGGGGCGAGTGCTGATGGAGTCCGAGGCCAAGGCGAGCCCGACATGGCCCGCTCGATTCGCCCGCTCTTTGATCGGCGCAACAAAGAACGTCCAGACCCTTACGGATTCAGGCGGTTGCGAGAAGTGGCGGCGAAGAGACTTGAACTCTCGACCTCTTCCATGCCATCGACGCCGAGAGGATTGTGCTCGGCTTAGGAACCCCTTATACGTCTGTAGCCTACCCATACTTCGGTGGTTTCGCAAGTGAGCGCATCCGATTGCACGGTTTTGCAAGCGAAAACGGTATGACTCCGGTACGCGAATGTGACTCGCCTTTCCCGATGGAGCGGTTGTCGTTGGGGTGAAACGCCGTCCGCGCCCGGTGATCGGGACTGTCTTCGAGGGATCGACAGCATTCCTGAAGTGTTCGCGGTGGCAACCCGCCCAAATCGCCCGAGGGCAAAGAACTGGAGTCTTGGACGATTGGTGCGGTTTCCAGTGGTGGGCAAGTGCCCCGGACTCCCCGGCGCGGCAGAATGCGCCTTGGCGCCGCTGGTATGCTGTCGCCCACGGAGGTGCGCGATGACAAAGCCCAGTGGCGATGTGCGGATGCGATTGCTCGGACTCGTGCTCGCGGTGTTCGTGCTGGCATCTACCCCGGCCCAGGCGCAGTTGCTCCAGTGGACCCAGCAAATGGTGGGCAGCGGCCCATCGAGGCGATCCGATCACGCGACGGTCTACGACGCGGCCCGCGGCGTGACGGTCCTCTTTGGGGGTTACACGGAAGTCAGCCCCAACTGGTCCAGCGACGAGACATGGGAATGGAATGGGACCGCTTGGACTCAGCGGGCGGTCACAGGCCCGTCGCGGAGGTGGGACCACGCGATGGCCTATGACGCGGCCCGCGGCGTCACCGTCCTCTTCGGGGGAACCAACGGCAGCAACTCCAACGCCGAGACCTGGGAATGGAACGGGACGGCGTGGACCCAGCGCGTGGTCAGCGGCCCCTCGGCGAGGTGGGGTCACGCGATGGCCTATGACGCGGCACGTGGTGTCAGCGTCCTCTTTGGGGGCTGGGATGGTATAGGGAATAGCGGTGAAACCTGGGAATGGAATGGAACCGCATGGACCCAGCGGATGGTCAGTGGCCCCCCGCCGCGATACTGGCATGAGATGGCCTACGACGCGGTCCGCGGCCTATCCATCCTCTTCGGCGGTCGCACCATTGGCAACACGAACACGAGCGACACCTGGGAATGGGACGGGACCGTTTGGACCCAGCGTATGGTCGACGGGCCAACGCCGCGGCACGGCCATTCAATGGCCTTCGACGCCGTTCGCAGCGTGATTGTCCTTATCGGGGGCAGCCCTGAGATTTATTCGTACGCCGACACGTGGGAATGGAATGGAGCGGGTTGGACTCAGCAGGTGGTTAGCGGCCCCATGGCGCGGCGTAACCACGCGATCGCCTATGACGCGGCCCGCGGTGAGACTTTCCTCTTCGGTGGCCTCTCGGGAGGAGCCCAAAACGGCGAGACCTGGGAGTTGAGCGTGCCGTGCCCCGCCCCCTCAATCGCCGCCCAACCCGCCACTCAATCCATCTACCCGGAAGGCTCGGCGAGTTTCACTGTCGCCGCCGCAGGCACCGGCACCTTTAGCTACCAATGGCACTGGAAGCACGGGAGTGGAGCCTGGACCGCAATGATCGACGGCGTCAACTCCGACGCGACCGGCGTACCGCTCTTCGACGCAACCGGCACCCTTTCGGAAAGCGTGACCACCGACCCGCCAGCGGCCGACACGACTTACCCTGTCATCATCTGGGATGTGCCGCTCAACTTTCGCTGCCTGGTGACCAACTCCTGCGGCAGCACCACCACCAGCGCCGAGGCGGCCCTCATCGTGACGTGCGGTCTTCCGGCAATTGAATCCCCGCCCGCGAACATCGAAGTCACACCCTGCCAGACCGCCACATTCAGCGTTCAGGCCACCAGCCACTACCCCGAGTCATACCGCTGGCGTCGCAACGGCGTCAACCTCAACAACAACACCCGCATCTCGGGCGTCACCACCGACACGCTCACCATCAGCCCCGTTGGCTATTTCCTGGGCGGCAACTACGACGTGGTGGTGACCAATCAATGCGGAAGCGTAACGAGCGCGGTCGCGCAACTCATCCTCCTCGACCCAGCGGACTTTGATGGCGACGGGGACAGCGGCACAGACTTGGACATCGAGGCATTCTTCACGTGCCTGGGCGGTGACTGTTGCCCAAGTTGCGGCCTGCCCGACTTCGATGGTGACGGTGACTCGGGCACGGACCTCGACATTGAGACCTTCTTCCGGGTCCTGGGCGGAGGGTCATGCTGAGCGACTGAGAACGGGGTCGCAGGCCGCTGAACCGACCCGGCCCAACTCCATGTACCCCCCCATCGCGCCCATACTGATTAGCGGCCCTCAGCAAATCGCGGCCAAAATGGGAAGTTGGGCGATCCTGCGGCTGGGGAAGTTAGTCGGCCCCCCTCAAATCCTGCGAATGTGTGCGGTCCCCTGCGGCCCGGCGCGGTACGCTGGTGGCGATGGGAGCAACAACATGACAGCGTCACTGCGGAACTTGGGCCAGTGGACTACGCGCCGGATGATCGGCACGGCAGTGTTGATCGGCGGGATGGCGACGACGGCCAGTGCCCAGTGGACAGTCGTCCACTTACATCCTGCCGGCGCGACTGAGTCGTATGCCTACGGCGTCAGTGGTGGCCAGCAAGTCGGCTACGCGGTTGTGGCTGGTGTTGCCCGAGCCAGCTTGTGGACCGGCACTGCCGCATCGTGGGTGGACCTGAATCCTTCCGGCTCTGATGGGTCGGTAGCCAGGGGCGTCGGCGACGGTCAGCAGGTGGGCAGTGCCAGGAACGGGCGCGCCAGCCTGTGGAGCGGCTCGCCAGATTCCTGGATCGACCTCCACCCCGCGGGTGCAACGGGTTCGGTTGCGATGGGTGCTGGTGACGGTCAACAGGTAGGTCAAACTCAGGGTGGAACCGGCACTCGTGCTGCCCTTTGGACCGGCTCGGCAGCATCTTGGGTAACCCTGCACCCTGCGGGCGCGAACCAATCCTTCGCGGTCGGTGTAGACGCCGGTCAGCAAGTCGGCTCCGCCTCCTTCGGCAATCATGTGCGAGCCTGCCTTTGGACGGGCTCGGCCGCCACGTGGGTAGACCTGGCTCCGGCCGGGGCGACCAGCTCAGTGGCCAACGGCGTACATGGCGGACAACAGGCTGGCGTGGCGGACATTGGTGGCGATGGTCGCGCAGGTGTTTGGAGCGGTTCACCTTCATCCTGGGTGGATCTGACGCCGCCGGGAGGGACGGGATCAAGCGCCCATGCCGTGTACGGCGGCCAGCAGGTAGGCGAGGCGGCCGTGGCAAACGCGGTTCACGCCAGTTTCTGGAACAGCACCAGCGCCTCGTGGGTGGACCTACACCCCTTCTTGCCGCCAGCATTTACTTCCTCCCAAGCACACGGAGTCTGGAACGATGGGAGCTTCACCTATGTGGTGGGCGAGGAGTACAACAGCGCCGCGGCTCGAACCGAAGCGGTCATGTGGGTGAAGGCGTGCGAGAGTGTTTCGTTTGCATCAGCCCCGGCCAGTGTCGCCCTGGTGCCGGGAACCGCTACGACCTTTTCCATTAGCGTGAACGGTCCGGCGACGACTTTCCGTTGGAGGCGTAACGGAGCGAACCTTGCCGATGGGCCGCGCATCTCGGGGTCCGCGACCGCGACGGTGATGATCAGCTCTGTCCAAGCCTCAGACGAGGGTGCGTATGACTGCGTCGTGACTAGCGCATGCAACACCGTGACCAGCGCGGCCGCTGTCCTAAGCTGCGACCCGATCATCCTGGGCCAGCCGTCGAGCCGGGAGTTCCTGGTCCCCGGCCTTCAACTCGCCGTCACGGTCCCGGCCAGCGCCCCCTACTCGTACCGCTGGCGTCAGGACGGGCAGAACCTCTTCAACTTCCCCGGGTTCTTCAGCGGGGCGACCACGCGGACGCTCACGCTCCTATCCGACGACCCGACCCTTGAGGGTGTATACGACGTGGTTGTGACGGACTCGTGCGGCACGGTGACCAGCACCACCGCCGAGGTGCGGCTCTGCTTTGCCGACTTTGACGGTGACGGCGACACGGGTACCGACATGGACATCGAGTCGTTCTTCCGGTGCTTGGGCGGGGACTGCTGCCCCACCTGCGGCTCGCCCGACTTTGACAACGATGGGGATGCCGGCACTGACCTGGACATTGAATCCTTCTTCCGGGTCTTGGGCGGAGGGCCGTGCTGATTCGACCCGGGCAAGGCGGCATGATGAGTACCTTCGGGGTAATGTGCGGAGTCGCCGGTCCGTCAGGGCTTCAGCAGCGACTTGTACATCGCATGCGTGCGCGCATCGAAGCAGCAGAACACCACAAAGTCCATCGCGACCTCCTCCAGCAGCATCGCGCGGACGGTCTGCACGGCAATCTCGGCCGCGCGCTGCGCCGGGAACCCGTACACCCCTGTGCTGATCGCCGGAAAAGCGATGCTCCGGATATGGTGCAGCGCTGCGGCTTTCAGTGACGATCGGTAGCAGGCGGCCAGCACGTCGTCCTCGCCCGAAGCGCCGCCGGCCCAGACCGGCCCAACGGTGTGGATGATGGTGCGGCAGCGCATGTTCTGGCCGCTGGTGGCCACCGCCTCCCCTGCCGGGCAGCGGACCCCAGGCCGGACTTGCGGCAAGCGCCGACATTCCGCCAGCAGGCCCGGGCCCGCGGCCCGGTGGATCGCACCGTCCACACCACCCCCGCCGAGCAGGCTGGAGTTGGCGGCGTTGACAACCGCATCGACCTCCAAGGAGGTAATGTCTCCGAGCACGCTATCGAGGCTTGCCATGAACTGGGCGCTCCGTTGGACGATACGGATGTTTGGATGAGCACGGTGGCGGTGTGTCCATCCACCGGCTTCAGCGTGTCGAAGTCGGGGACCGGCATGGGACGCGGCCCACGCCCGGCCACAAGGCTTCACGTCACCCTTCTCCGCAGAACCCGCCCTCCGGGGCCGCGATGCTCAGACGCTTGAGCTGCACCTTGGCCTCGAGCACCGTCCGCGTGCTGACCGGCAGGTCGGGGTCCGGGTCCGAATCATCAAGGTCCGCTCGTGCGCTGAAGCTGGCGCTGGCATAGTGCTTTGGGGCCCGCCCTGCGCGGTCAGACTCTTCCGAGACCTCGGCAAACTCGATGCTGCCCACCCGCCACTTGCCCTCCTCGGCGGGGAGGAGCCTGTTCAGCAGTTCCGCCTCCTCCCGGGCCCGCTGGTAGAGCTGCTGACGCAGTTCCTCCAGCACCTTGTCCATCTCGGCCTTGGGCGGGCGGGTCAGGATGCGGTCCAGGTGCAACTGGAGCCCAGCGCGGCTCGCCTGCTTCAGCCGCTCGACCAGGCCGGCCGTCAGGTGCTCCTTCACGCGGATGCTCGCGGCCACCGACACCCGTTCCATGCCCGAGGGGTCCTCGCCGCGCCGGGCGGTGGTCAGGGACCATTGGCCATCGTGCACCTTGGCGAGCGCCGCCGACAGCATGGCCTTGGTCTTGCCGGTGTCGTCCCCAGCGGCGACGAGATTGCCCGAGACCATGACGCGGACGGTTTCGGTCTGCACCTCCTTCTCCGCCGTGACCCGCAGCGCCACCACATCCCACGGAATGCTCATCGCCATGTCATCGCCCTCCATGTTGATCGCGAACCCGGTCTGACCACAGTGCCCGCACAGCCAACCGCCGGCGGGGTCGATCTCGAACCCATATGTCATTCCGCACGCCGGACAACGCGTTGGGTCCATTGACAATCCTTGCGCCAGGTGTGGAGCCGGTCGAGCCGGTGTCGCGGCCCAACTGACCTGCCCCCCAAAAACTGATCCACCAGCTATGAGAGTCCCGAAGGGTCCCGGACGGACCCAGGAGGCTCTCGACGATGAAGCGGACAAGGCATTCGGCGGAACAGATTGTGGGCAAGCTGCGTGAGGCGGACGCCATGCTGGCGGCGGGGCGGACGGTGGCGCAGGTGGTGCAGGCTATGGGCGTGAGCGAGGGGACCTTCAACCGCTGGCGGAGCCAGTACGGGGGGATGAAGTCCGGCGAGGCCAGGCGGCTCAAGGAGCTGGAGGTTGAGAACGCGCGGCTGAAGAAGCTGATCGCGGATCAGGCCATAGACATCTCGATCCTGAAGGAGGCCAATACCTACCTGGGAAAAGCGCGAGCCCCTCGCGGCGGAGGGGCGTCGTGAAGCACGTGCAACAACGGCTGGGCCAACCCGAGCGGCGCGTGTGCCGCGTGCTGGGCCAGGCCCGCTCGACGCAGCGGTACGCGGGCGTGCCGCGGGACGGGGACCGGCCGCTGGTGAGGCGGATGCACGAGCTGGTGCGGCGTCACCCGCGGCGGGGCTACCGGATGATCTGCGGGATGCTGCGGCTGGACGGCTGGCGGGTCAACCGCAAGCGGGTGTACCGGCTGTGGAAGCAGGAGGGCTTCAAAGTACCTGGGAAACAGCACAAGAAACGGCGGCTTGGGAGCAGCGCGAACGGGATCCTGCGGCGGCGTGCGGAGCGCAAGGACCACGTGTGGTGCCTGGACTTCATCCACGACCGGGACGAGCGCAACCGGCCCTTGAAGTGGCTGAGCGTGGTGGACGAGTACACGCGTGAGTGCCTGGCGCTGGAGGTGGAGGGATCGATGACAGCCCGGGGCGTCGCGGGCGTGCTGACGGAGCTGTTCATGATCCGGGGCGTGCCGGCTCGCCTGCGCAGCGACAACGGCGGGGAGTTCGTGGCGGGGGTGATCCGGCGGCTGGCGGAGAACACCGGCATGGAGAACCTGTACATCGCGCCGGGCAGCCCGTGGGAGAACGGGTACGCCGAAAGCTTCCACGGGCGGCTGCGGGACGAGTTGCTCAACGCGGAGGAGTTCGCCGACGTGGCGGAAGCCAGGGCGCTGGCGGCGCCGTGGAAGAACGAGTACAACCACCGGCGCCCGCACTCTTCGCTGGGGTACGTGCCCCCGGCGGTGTTCGCGGCGACGCTGGCCGAGCCTGCGGTCGGGGCTGCGCCCCTCCCTCCGGCCCGGCCAGCGTCGATCCCTATCCTTGAACCAAGACTCTCATAGTGACTGGTACAGGAAAGGGGGGCAGGTCAGGATGCTGTGCAGGAGTTGGAGCATCCTTATCGTACATCGGACACCCCGCGAGCACCGGAGACATGCTCGTACACCGACAGGTATCCGCTCGACATCCGCGATGACGAGAAGCGAGACTCGGCCTCGTGCCGGATCGGGGCTCGAGGAAGGGCGGTCGCTGATGCGACCGCATCCAGAAGGCCGTCGACGGTCGTGGCCAGACAGCCTGTGACTCCATGCGCGACTATCTCGGGAATGGCTCCGATCTTCGTCCCCACGACCGGAGTGCCGCACATCATGGCCTCGATCTGCACCAGCCCGAACGGCTCGGGCTGCGTCAGCGGGTAGAGCAGGGCCTTCGCCCCGGCCAGGAGCGCGTTGCGGGCCGCGTGATCGACGGCGCCTGCGTAGTGGATCAGCCTGCCATCCACGTGGGGCCGGATGGTGGACGAGAAGTACTCATTCTCGGGGCCGGCAAGGAGCAACGGTATGGAGAGTTTGCGTGCGATACGCACGGCCTCGAGCGGGCCCTTGCCCGGGATAAAGCGGCCCAGGTAGCAAAGGTAATCCTGCGGACTGTCCGAAAATGCATAGCGGGCCGGGTCAACGCCATGGTGGACGATGGCGCACGGTGCGCGTGTGGTCGCCTGTGACCACTGAAACGCCGACACGGCGGTGATGCGCGTGTCGGGGAAACGGTCCCAGAGCAGGGCCTCGTCTTCGTAGGGGCACGTGTGCATCGTGTGGACCATGGGCGCCTTGGAGAAACGTTCCAGCGCAAGCCCCCAGAGGTATGCGTGGCTGTGGATCACGTCGAATCGATGGGACTGATCGACCGCCGCAGCCAGGCTCATCCAGTCGCAGAGCTGCCAGTCGCTCGGTGTCCCACCGGCGCCGTACGACCCGGGGTGCGTGACCACCAGTTCGCCGTGGACCTGCGAGCCGGCGCAGCCGAAGACGGTGACCTCGTGACCCATCGCGGTGAGCTCCCGCGTGAGAAGCCAGATGAGCGACTCGACGCTGCCCGTCTGGTCCTCGCGGACGGGCCCACTGCACGTTGCAACCTGAGCGATACGCACGTAAGGCCCCCGTTACATTCCGGCTCGGCTCATCAGGCTCTGAAGGACGACATCGCTGCCGAAGTGTGCCTCGGCGACCTCCGAAGCGGCCTTGCAGTGACCGGTGTAGTCTGATTCAATGGCGTCGATCGCCGCCAGGATATCATCCATCGTGGTAAACGCGAACAGGCCGCGCCCGGTCGAAGCGTGGTCCTCGAAGCCGGTGGCTTGGGTGATGACGGGGCGGCCGGACGCGAGATAACAGACCGACCGATCGCTGAACCATCCCGTGCGCGGTCGAACGTATTGATCTCGGGCGACCGTGAACTCCGCGCGGCTGCCTTGGATGTACCGGCGGTACCCTTCGATATCAGAGGATATGGGGATTGAGTCGGTGTTGTGCCACCCATTCTGGATGAGCAGGGCTCGTACGGCGTGATCCACGCTCGCCGCCATTTCAAATGGAACGCCGCGCCGGAGCGGGACATCCAAGAACTTTCGAAACTCGCGGTCCTTGGTCCAGTAGTAGCGGTCCCCCTGCCATTCGATCCCCTCGCCCTTGTTGTGCCAGGTCGTCACGGTCGTGTAGGTGTCGCCCCCGGGCTCCTGCGTACGCCATAGGTCAAGGACGACAGGCTGCGAGGTCGGCTGCCACAGGTAACGGCATGTCGGGACGCCGCAGCGTGCGGTTCCAACACTCTCGCCAAAGGTAAAGAAGTGCGTGTGGGCGTCGAGGAACCGGATCGTCTCTTCGTCCCCCTTGGCGATACGCACCTGCGAAGCGAAGGGGTCGGACTCCACGTAGAGGCGGCGGGGTATTGCAAGGTGCTCGTCCCGGAGGACGTGCGCGCCCGTGACGTTCAGGATCGCGTCGGCGCTGCCGCACAGGTCGAGCACACCTTGCCGCGACATCCCCTCCCAGGCACCGCCGGGGGCGTGGTACGCCCACCTGCCGGCGAACCCGAACCGTGCAAGTGCCTGCGCCACGACGGCGATGTTGCGCGAGGCGTCGGGCGTGAAGTCGTTAAGCGCGGGGTCATACACGTCCGCGAGCGTGTCCTCGACGTAGTACACGTCAAAGCCCAGCCGCCTGAGCCCCAGCAGGTAGTGCAGGAACTGGTAGGTAACCCCGGCGAGAGGATAGAACACCATCATGCCCAGGACGATCACCCTGCCCCGGTTCGGCGAATCAGGCATGCCCCGCCTCCTCCCTGATCGCCCGGATAACCCGGGCCGGGTTGCCCGCGACGATCGATAGCGGGGGTACATCGTCCCGAACGACCGAGCGTGCCCCGACGATCGAGCCATCCCCAACTGTGACGCCCGGAAGGATGCAGGAGTCAAAGCCGATCCAAACATTGCGCCCGATTCGAACAGGCCTGCACGGCGCGGGCTCGCCCAGGCGACGGTCCGCTCTCGCCGCAGCATGGCGCAATGCGCACCGGCGGGACTCAACATCGAAGGCTGTGCGGTAGGTGTCCATGATGACGACGCTCCATGAAATGAGCGAGAAGTCGCCGATCTCAACCGATTCGTCACAGACAATGCGCATCCGGTTGAGCATGCAGCACGCACCGATCCTGACCCGTCCCCGCGGCCCCACGTCGAGCATGGTCCCGGTATAGAGGGCGGACCCCTCGCCCACCTCCAGCCCCCTTGCGTGCTCGCTCCGGAACGACTCAAAGCAGAGGGCTGTTTCCACCAGGGCACGCTCATGGACATGGGCGTTGTCTGGGATAACACCGGGGTGCCAGTCGTTTGGGATTCGGCGCGGCATGCTCAAGCGTCCAGGATTCTTGCGGGGTTGCCCATCACATGGGAACCCGCCGGGATGTGCGTGGTGACCAGCGACCCGGCCTCGATCACGGCGCCGGGTCCGATGTGCACCCCCTTCAGGATGGTGGTGCATGGACCAATCCAGACGTCATCGGCGATCACCACCGGCCGCGACACGGCGGGCGGACGGGCGCGGCCCGCGCCAATGGGCGAGCACGCGATGGCGTCGGCCTGGCGGAGCGCCGGGGCGATCGGGTGAAAGTCGGTGTCGGCGATCGCTGTGTTCCAGCCGATCGCGACGTAGGAACCAATACGGATCTCCTCCTCGCTGAGAAGCATCACGGAGGAAAGGTGGCACCAGTCGCCGATGACAAGCCGCGCCGATTCTCCAAGCGCCAGGTGAACACCGTCGAGGGTGGTATTGGAGCCGACCTCCACCGCATCCGCCAGGCCAGAGCGGAACCGGCGCAATGCGTGGTCGCCGCTCAGCAGCGTGCCGGGACCCAGGCGGATCGAAGCGGGCAACTCCCCGTGCGTCCATCGCCCTCGTGGAAGCGGCTCGGTCATACGGCCGCCCCTTCTTCTCCTAGTTGGAGTTGGCACAGGCGGGCGTAGGAGCCGCCGGCTCGGCGGAGCTCATCGTGCGTTCCAACTTCCACGACACGACCCCGATCCAGGACGACGATCTGGTCGGCGCTGCGCACCGTGGACAGCCGGTGCGCGATGAGCAGCGTGGTGCGCCCCCTGCGGAGCCGATCCAACGCGTTCAAGAGGTTGGACTCGGTGACGGCATCCAGCGCGCTCGTCGGCTCGTCCAGAACGAGGATCGGTGCATCCTTGAGGAGCGCGCGCGCGATGGCGATGCGCTGTCGCTCCCCCCCGGAGAGCGTCGCCCCGCGCTCGCCCACAACAGTTTCATAGCCCCGCGGCAGCGCACGGACAAACTCGTGGGCTCCCGCTGCCATCGCCGCCCGCTCGATCTCGTTCCTGCTCGCGCCGGGGCGGCCGTACGCGATGTTGTCGGCGATGGTCACGGGGAAAAGGTAGCTCTCCTGCAGCACCACGGCGACGTGGTCGCGAAGGCTGCGGATGGTGAAGTCCCGGATATCGCGTCCATTCAGGAAAACCTCGCCGCGCCACGGGTCGCACAGGCGGGGAACCATCGACGCCAGGGTGCTCTTGCCTGCTCCGCTGGCGCCCACCAACGCCACCGTTCTGCCGGCCGGTATGTGCACAGTAACGTCATCGACGGCCGGCCGGCCCTCGGTGTACCCCCAAGTGACGCTGCGCAGCTCCAGGGAAACCGCGCCGCCCCCAGGAACATGCAGCGGAACGGCGCCGACCCGTTCGGCCACCTCTTCGTGCTCCGCAAGGACCTCACGTATCCGGCGTGCAGCGCCGGCGGCTTCCGTGCCGCTGCTCATCGAGTTCGCCAGCGTGTCAAGGGGTGCAAAAAAGATGGCCAGGTACGCGAGAAACACCAGCAGGCCACCCACCGTCAGCGAGCCTGATTGCACTTCGCGCGTACCCGCTACTAGCATGAGGCCGCCCAGCGTTGCCGCTATCAGCCCGCTGAGCGCCTTAAGGCGGAACTGCGCATGGGTCAGCGCGACCGCGGACACAAGGACCCGGCGGTACGCGCCCCCGACTCGGCGGTCGGCCTCACCCCCGGCGCTGAAGGCCTGAATCGCTGGAACGGCCGACAATGCCTGCTCGACGTGGCCCCAGATCTCCGACTCCGCCTGTGCGTACTCGTAGCCCCTGTCCATGATGGGCGGGGTGTAGCGACGGAACGCGACACCGAGCGCCGGGAGGGCCAAGGCCGCAAGAATGGCCAGGGGAACGCTCAGCGTCAGCATCATCGCAAACGCGAAGGCAAGCATTGCAATCGCGGCGATCGCGGGGAGCAGCGCGTCACGGAGGATGGTGGCAATCGCACCGCAGTCCGCCGTCACCCGGCGCATGAGATCGCCAATGGACATGCGGGAGTGCGATCTGAGGGACAGCCGCTGAAGGTGTGCGAATACATCCGAGGCCAGGTCATACGTGAGGCGTTGTCCAACCGTCGCGTTCAGACCCGCCTGAACAACCCCCAGCACGCTGGTGAGGCCGTGGAGCACAGCGAGTGAGACGACGCACAGTACGATCAACGCACGGCCCGACGGCGGCTCGCCATCGTCGGATAGGAGCCAGTCGAGGGTGGGGGGGAGAGGAACACCCAAGAGCGCGTGATCCACAAGGAGCTTCATGGGCCATGGTACGATAGCCTGTGCGGCCGCCTCCAACAGCAAGATCGTCGCCAGGAGCGAGAGACCGCCCCGCCGACGACCCGCGTAGCTCAGCACCCACTTCCAGAGGGGGCGTGCCGGCTTGGTGGTAGTCATAGCACGCCTCCCGCGGGCACCTTGGTGTGGCGATCGTCGTGCTGGAGCTGCCACATATTCGCGTAAGCACCATGGTGGGCCAGAAGCTCGTCGTGGGTGCCGGATTCCAGAACGACTCCCCCGTCCACGACCGCGACCTGATCGGCGGATCGGATGGTGCACAGGCGGTGGGCAATGATGATCGTCGTCCGTCCCTGCCTCGCTGACTCAAGCACATCAAGGAAGGCGCTCTCGGTCACCGAGTCCAGGCTGGCCGTAGGTTCGTCCAGTACCAGGACTGGCGCGCTGCGGATCAGGGCCCGTGCCAGGGATATGCGCTGCCTTTCGCCGCCCGAGAGCGTCGCGCCCCGCTCCCCCAGCAGAGTGTCATACCCGTCGGGAAGGCACGCAATGAAGCCGTGCGCGCCCGCCTGGCGAGCGGCGCCCTCGACCGCCTCCCGGGATGCGCCAGGGCTGCCCAGTCGTATGTTGTCGGCTACGGTGCCCGCAAGCAGCAGCGGTTCCTGAAATACGACCGCCACCATCGAGCGGAGATCCTCCAGTGCCAACTGGCGGATATCAATCCCATTCAGGCTCACCGAGCCTTCGCTTGGATCGATGAGGCGTGGCACGAGCGCGGCAAGCGTGCTTTTGCCGGCGCCGCTCGGGCCGACGACCGCCAGTGTCCGACCGGGGGCAGCGGTGAGGCTGATGCCGCGAAGCACCTCCCGCCCGGTTGGATACCTGAACCTCACGCCGTTGAACTCGATCCGCACCCCGCTGGGAACCGGGGGGAGCACGCTCGGTGCAGCCGGCGACTCGACCTCGGGCGGCTCGCGAAGGACGGCGGCCGCGCGGTCAACGCTTGCGCGGACCCCTTGGGCCGAGGTCCACGCCGACGCCAGGGAAACAAGCTGACCGTTCAGGGTCGTCTGGTACGCAACAAAGACCAACATCGTGCCCAGCGTGAGGCGGCCCGCCAGGACCTCGTTGGCGCCAATGCCAAGCACCGCCGACAGCGCGAGGGTGGCGAGCATACCGGCCCCCGCGGCGGACGCCGCTGCAATGAGGGCGCCGCGATGTTGCGCCGCCATCGCGTGGCCGGTCAGAACCCCAAACCGTGCCTGCTCCCGGTGTTCCTGAGCGAAGGTCTGAACGACGGCAAGTCCCGTCAGCGTCTGCTGGACGTGCGACTCAAGCCGGCTCTCGGCTTCGCGTTCTTCCCCCTTGGCTTCACGCGCTCGTCTCCCGAGCAACAATGTGCAGGCTACGACGGCAGGAGTCATGAGCATCGCCACCAGCGCCAGCTTCGGGTTCAGCCGGAACATCACTATGGCGGCGCCGGCTCCAACGACGAGGGCCTGGAGGGGCGCGAAGATGAGAGCCGACGCGCCGTTGTATAGGCACCATGAGTCGCCGGTGATCCTGCTGGCCGAGTCGCCCACGGGCGTGATCGCATGAAAGGTGGGAGATCGCCGCACGAGGCGCGCAAAGAGCGCCCGTGCCAGGCCGTGCACCGCTCCCTGAACGGTGCGAACCCACCGCATGGTGAGGCGCACATCGATGAGGGCATCAACCCCGAAGAGGGCGATCGCGAACCCGGCCGCCCAAGATGCGGCCCCCAGGGTTGTGCCCGCCCCAGGGAGCAGGCCACGAAGCCAACGCACCCAGACAGGCGTCGCAACGTCCCCAAGCACGTGATCGATGATGACCTGAAGCGGCCAGGGCTGCAGGAGCGCAGCCCCGGAGGCCGCGAGCGTCAGCACCCAGATGACGGCCAGGCCCCTCGCGGGCAACGGCGAGCGCGACAGGACCAGCCGCCAGGCGCCAGAATGCAGGGCGATTGCGCTCACCTCACGCCTCCTGAATCCTGCGAACGGTGCGTCGGAAGGTGGCCATCGCCGCGCTCACCTCACGCAGGGTGAGGATGGCGAGGGCCGTCGCGCCGAGCCATGCCGTCCCGGCGAGCAAGTACTGGTTCTCATGAGTCGCTGCCGTGCAAATGAAGATGAGCAGCGCAAAGAGGAAGACGCCCAGCCCGGCGCACCGGGGGTGTCCGTCCAGTCTGACCAGCTGGACCCCGTGGGGCAGGTCAGACGTGAACTGACGAATCCGGACCTGCCCGATCAGCCCCCCGCGCAGCTCCAGGTCCCAGCCCGCGAACTCGTGACCTCGGATGACGACGGCGCCGCCCTCGCGAAGCTCAGCCTCAAGGTCCGCAAGCCGCCGGAACGGATCTCGCCAGGTCTTGGACCAGTGCTCGACCCTGTCGGAGAAAGGCCACGCAAAGCCGGACACGCCTCGCAAGCGCCACGGGGTGAGCCCCGAGCGGCTTCGCCCCACGAAACGGGCCATGGGCTGCATCAGGTACAGGAACGCCGTCAACACTCGCATCCACAGCCGCCGGGTGCCGTGGAACCTCCGATCTATCGGCGCCCTCAGCGCGTGGAGCACCGCCTGCGCGCCCGCGAAGAGCAGCATGGCGATGAGCGGAACCGTAAACAGCAGAAGAGGCTCCCACGCGAGCCCCAGTAAAGATACAGCGCCTAAGACTAAAGCGATCCCGTGCCACTCGGGCATGGCCGGAAGAGCCCACAGCATTGACCGGTGCGGCGCATAGACGTGCTGAAACAGGGCCATCCCCCAAACCCCGTGATAGATGCGGCGCTTGGCCGGTACGAGGGAGGGCGGGTACCCCGCGGCGTACAGCCGCCCGGACCAGCGCGCGTGGCCGATGGCGTTGTACTTCTCCGGCCACTTCCGCTCGAGGTCGGCTTCGGCCCGCCCGTAGTTGAACTGCTGCCGCCAGAATGCTCGGACACTGCCCCTGCGATGGTGCCAGACCTGCGCGGCGGGGCTGAACCCAAGCGTCCAGTCGCGGTCCTGGAGTCGCCAGCAAAGGTCCACGTCATCCCCCGCGATGCGGAACTGGCGGTCAAACCCGCCCACCGACTCCAATGCCCACTTCCAGAACGCCATGTTGCAGCCCGGCACGTGCTCCGCCACGGTATCGGAAAGAAGCACATGCGTCGGATTTCCCGGCGTGTTGGTTACGCACGCGGCGGTAACACCATCGGTGTGTACCGGCAGGTTGGGCCCGCCCGCCCCGGCGTGGCCCTCCAGCAGCGTCGTCGCTAAGTACTGGAGCCAGTGCGGGTCCGGGGAGGCGTCGTCGTCGATATATGCGACAATCTCTCCCGCCGCCTGGGCAAACCCGGTGTTGCGAGCCGCGCTCAGGCCCCTGTTCTCGGTGGTAATGAGCCGGCAGGGAAACCTGGCGGCTATCGCGGGCGTTGCGTCGTTGGATCCATCGTTGATAACGATCACTTCATAGTCCGGGTACTCGAGCTTGCTGAGTGACTCAAGGCAGCGCCCGATGGTCCGACCGCCGTTGTAACTGCATACAACCACCGACGCCTTTGGGAGCGTTTGCGGGTCCACACAAGGCGCGTTGTCAAAGCAGGATTGAACGGCGGCGAGGGCGGGCTTCGCACGCCGTTGCCAATCAGTGAGCCCGAAGCCCCAGTCGGTGACATCCTCGCCGCCGCGGTGCCACTGATCCGTCCATGAAAACACGAACGCGCCGGCGCAGCCCCTGGAGAACGCCGTCCCGACCTGCCACATTATCGACGCTGCCTGAGTTGAAAGGCCGTTGCGAATACTGTCCAAGCCTACTTCGCTGAGGATGAGCGGCCTGTCACCCACACGGTTTTGAATCCGCGAGAGATAGCGTTCGAGGCCGGCGCGGTCCTCGAGGAAGACGTTAAACGAGACAAGGTCAAGAAACGGGAGTTCCAGGTATTCGGTGGAGGGGTAGTTGACATAGGTAACCGCAGTGTCCGGGTCCGCGCTCTTGGATGCCTCATACAGCCGCTTGAGGTGCGCCTCGACTTTGCGATACCCGTACCAGCGGACTACCGACGCGGGAATCTCATTTCCGATGCAGTAGGCGAGAATCGCCGGGTGGCGGCGACACGCCCGGGCCACCGCCGTCACCCGTTCGATCGAGTCTCGCCTGAGTGTTCGATCCTCTAGAAATCCCAGGTGCTGTGCCCATGCCGCCCCCAGCATCACTCGCAGTCCGTGCTGCGCGGCAAGGTCCAGGAGCCATTCGGGAGGCATCGTATACAGTCGAACCGCATTGACGCCCGCCCTCACCATCGCCTGGAAGTCGGCATGAACGCCCTCCGGAGACCCGTACTCGCCGTCGGCGGTCGGCCGGAACGGACCATACGTGACCCCCCGTACGTACAGCTTCTCGTCCCCTTGAAAGAGGAACTTGCCGTGGACGCGGACCCGATCAGTCGCCCGCACACGGGCCATGGGCTGCGTGAGGGGCGGCGCCGGAGCGATCATCATGCACGCTCCCCCCGCCCTCGTCCTGTGGTCGGCCGAGAACTGACTTGCTGCCCGCCTAAGAATGCCCCATGAATGTTCTGGTTCTCGCGCCACACCCCGACGACGAAGCGATCGGCTGCGGGGGCACGATGGTCAAGCACGCGCTGGCCGACGATCGTGTGTCCGTCGTGTTCCTCACATCCGGCGAACTGGGCCTCAGTTCCGTCACACCCGGCGAAGCACACCGGCGCCGTGAGGCGGAAGCGACGGCCGCGGGCGAGCACCTCGGGGTGGCCGAGTGCCGTTTTCTGCGGCTGCCGGACTGGGGCCTGGAGTCGCGGATTGAGGACGCGGCCGGGGCGCTCGCGCCTATCTTGGCGTCGATGCAGCCAGCTTTGATCTACCTGCCCCACCCCGGAGACGACCACCCCGACCACCGCGCCTGCCTGCCCATCATCCGGGCCGCGCGCCGGATCGTTCCCGGCCCTCACTGCGAACTCCGCGGGTACGAAGTCTGGACACCCCTCCCCGTCTGGCACCTCTGTAACGACATTGGGTTGACGATGGACCGCAAGCTGGCGGCGATCGCAGCGTACACGTCCCAGTTGGCACAGTACCGCTACGACCGGGCCGCCGTGGGGCTGGGCCAGTTCCGCGGTGCGCTCGCGGGAAAGTGCGAGTTCGCGGAGGTCTTCGAGCGCACCGCTGGATGACGTGCCGCCTTTAGGGGTCACTGATGAAGACCCCTCGCAGTGCGCGTTCGTTCAGAGGTACGGTCGATACATGACCGTCAATGAACGTGACGTTCATGGCTGCTCGGTGGCGCGCGGCCCCGCGCACGGCGCCGGTCTCGTAATCGACCGGGAAGCCGAACTGATAAAAAACTCCGCGCGCGAACTGATTCTGTGGAGAGGCTCCCCGGTACCACGCGTTGTAGTCAGCAAACGTATAGCCGGGCTGAGTCTCCTCGTCAAAGAAGAGCATGTAGTTCATGCCCAGCGGCGGCTCAAAGACGCGCGGCTCTCCGTCGGCAACGTACGCCACCATAGAAGGGTTCTTCGACTTGTAGAGCTTGCCAAGCAGGCGTGTGCTCGGGCCGTAAGACTCGCCCAGCGCCCACTCGTTGAGCATGTAGGACGACATTTCACCAAGACCCGTGCCGACAGTCCATGACAGGTCCTCCGGCAGGAGCGAGTTGCCCAGGTGGTTGAGGTCCTCCGGGTTGAAGGTCGCATCATCGGGGCATCGGGTGTACCTGAAGAACCCGCCGCTTGCACCGGGGCTGGACCCCGGAAACCCAAGCTGCCCCCTGAGGATGTCGCGCGAGGTGAGGTCAAGCTCCAGCCCCGCGTGGGCGGCGATAGACGCAAAGAACGGCAACGGCCGCTGGAGGCTCCCTGCTCCGGCCTCGAAGTAGTACAGCAGACCCCGCGGGAGATACGCCGGGCCGAACTGCGCGGTGGGGTGCTGCCAGAGCCTTCCGGCAATCGGCGCCTGCTCCTTCCGATCAACCGCGAATGAGGCGGTGAGGGACGAGATGGACTGGAGCTGGGCGGCGCACTTGATGGTCCGACCGGATGCCCGGGCCCCGGAGAGCACGGGGAGCAACAGCCCTACCAGCAGGCCGACGATCGCGATCACCACGAGCAACTCAATCAACGTGAACGCGCGCGCCGCGCCATCCCCCCAAAGCCGGCCTGAACTGAGCGATAAGAGTGGCGTCTTCGGCATGAGGGGGCTCTCAGCAGGGGCCTCCGCCCATGACCCGAAAGAACGATTCAATGTCAGCGTCAGTTCCTGAATCACCGTCACCGTCGAAGTCAGCCGTTCCGCAGGTGGCGCAGCATGCACCGCCCATGCACGCAAAGAACGCTTCAATGTCCAAGTCCGTTCCAATGTCTCCATCCCCGTTGAAGTCGGCGGTGCACCCGGAGCCCACCGTGATGAAGGCCGCGGAACTTGTTGTGCTGCCGCATGGATTAGCGACGATCACGTCGTAGCTCCCCGCGTGCTCGGGGCCAACCGGCGACAACGTCAGGATGGAGGTGTGGGCGCCGCTGACGGCCCCGCCGTCGTCCAGCGGTACTCCGTCCTTGCGCCAGCGATAACTACCGGCGCCCGCGGCGACCACCGTGAGCACGGCGCTTTGCCCTGGGGCAAGTGACTGGCCCGCCGGTGGCACACTGATCGCGGGCGGCCCGCCCTGAATCTCCCAGGTCTCGCTGCTGAAGGTCCAATCAAACCCCCCCGACATCACAGCCACGCCGCGTGCCGAATCGAATGCCATCGCCGGGCCATCGCGGTATATCGGATCGGCGCCCGATCGGGCGGACCACGATGATCCATCCCACTGCCAAGTGCCCGGCGCGTACCCATTGATGTCATAACCGCCAAACATCAGCGTCACCCCCGCCAACTCGTCATAGACCATCGCCACCCCGGCCCGCGCCGACGGCCCACCAATGCCGCGTGGTGACCAAGTGGTCCCGTCCCACTCGAACGTCTCGCTGCTGAGCCCGGAGGCCGTGCGCCCACCGAATAGCACCGTGACCCCGCGCCCCCGGTCGAAGGCCATCCCGTGTCCATCCCTCCCGCTGGGACCGGGCACGAAGCGTTGCGTCCATGAGGTGCCATTCCACTCCCAGGTGTCGCCGTGGGTCGTCGTTCCAGTGGCCCCGCCAAAGAGGACGCTCACGCTGCGAGCCCTGTCGTACGCCATCGCGGCGGCGTGACGGGGGGATGGACCACTGGCCGAACGGAGTGCCCATGAAGCACCGTTCCAGGCCCACGTGTCGCCCTGTTCCGTGCTGTCATCGGCGCCGCCGAAGAGAACAACCTGGTCGTGCGCGGCGTCATATGTCATCGCGTGACCAGAGCGCGGGGTTGGACCAGTGCTGGCGAGCAGCGTCCACGAGTCGCCGTCCCAAGCCAACGTCTGTCCGCTGACGCGCGTGCCGGTCTGACCGCCGAACATGATGGGCTCGGCCCGCCCCGCGTCATATGCCATGGCGGAATAGGCGCGAGGCGTCTCTGTCGGGCCGTGTAGAAGCGTCCACGCCGTCCCGTTCCATCCCCAGGTCTGACCGCTGTAAGCGCCGTCCTCGCCGCCATAGAGCACGCACTGCCCCCGCACGCTGTCGTAGACCATCGTGACCCCGCCGCGCGGCGTGGGTCCCGTCGTCGCACGAAGCGTCCAAGTCGTACCGTTCCACTCCCAGGTCTGCCCGCTGTAGTCTGTCGCGGTGTACCCACCGAAGAGCACCGTCACGTGGCGGGCGGTGTCGTAGGCCATCGCATGGAACGAGCGCGCTGGCGGCCCCGGTACGTTCCGCTGCACCCACCCGCTGCCGTTCCATTCCCAGGTCTCTCCGTCCGCCGCCCCATCGTCTCCACCGAAGAGCACCATCACCCTTCGCACGCTATCGAATGCCATTGCGGCGGCTCCGCGCCCGGAGGGACCGCCGGGCGCAGGGCGAACGCTCCAGCCGTTGGTCCCCAGCACCCAGGTATCAGCTGCCAGGTTGAAGAGCGTGTAGCCGCCGAACATCACGACCTCATTCCGGACGCTGTCGTATGCCATGGCCGGCGAGCCACGCGGCGTGGGACTCGCCCCGCCAAGGAGTTGCCACGAACTACCGTTCCATAGGTGGGTCTGGTTGGTGTATGTAAAACCGATGAACCCGCCGAACAGAACGGTCACTCCCCGGGCCGCGTCGTAAGCCATTGCATGCGCATCACGTGCGGGGGGTGTGCCGCCGTCCGCGCGGAGGTTCCAGGCGACCCCGTTCCACTCCCAGGTCTCATCGTTGTAACCGTCGGAGGCGTCACCGCCGAAGGTGACAGCTACGCCCCGGCCCGAATCGAATGCCATCGCGTGGTATACCCTCCCGCCAGGGGGCTGCGTCCGGCTCATCCAGCCGCATTCCTGCGCCCCAGCGACGAGAGGCCAGATCAGAGCGATAACTGCGGTGAAAATGCCGGGCGCAACAACTCCGCGTAACCAGCGCATGCTCCACCCTCCACCCCCGAGTCTGCCACTATTCGAAGGAGTGACCCAACCCCTTTCAGATACATGGAGCAGCGGATAAATCTTCGGGCCTAGCGCGCCCGGTGCCTGCGTAGCCTTGATGAGTGGAAACCGACGACACCCTCATTCGCCAGGCCATGAACGGAGACCAGGCGGCGTGGAACGGCCTAGTGCACCGCTACCGCCGGCTGGTGTACTCCGTGCCCTGCTCCATCGGGCTCCCGCCCGAGGGATGCGACGATGTCTTTCAGGCCGTGTACCTTGCGCTCGTTCGTAACCTGACCACAATCCGGGAGTGCAAGTCCCTGCCGAAGTGGCTCATAACGACGGCAAACCGTGAATCCTGGCGATGGCTGCGAAGGAACGGCACGCCCACCCCTGTGCACACCGATTCGCAACGGCAATCAGAGTCACCCGCCGACATGGCCGAGCGCCTTGAACTCCAGCACCGGGTCCATCAGGCGCTTGAAGAGCTCGGCGGCAGGTGCGAGAAACTGCTGCGTATGCTCTTTGTTGATCATCCCTCGCCGCCGTACGCTGCCATCTCGCAGGTCCTAGGGATACCCATCGGAAGCATCGGCCCCACCCGAAATCGCTGCCTGGAGAAGCTCTTGCATCTCGTCGACAAGGATGATCCGTGAGCATGTATCAACGGCGGCCATGCAGTCTCTTATTGTCGTAGGTCCCTCGAACAGGCGCTCCGCTATGAACCCGACCATTGACGAAATCATCGCGTTTGAGCTGGGAGAACTGGGCCCGGAGCGAGCGCTCGAGATACGGAATGCCGCTGCGGCCTCTGCGTCTCAACAAACGATGCTTGATCGTGTGAGCCGCTGCTTGGGCGCGCTAAGGGTTGAGGCCCGCAAGCCGAGCGAAGTGGTGATCAAGGCCGCGTACGCGGCACTCGGACCGTTGGGTTGGTGGGGCAAGTGGTTCGCCAACGCCAAACGCACCGTGGCCACGCTGATCCCTCTCGCCGACATGGTCCGACCTGCGCTGGGCCTTCGTGGAGGGAGCGAGCCTTGCCACCTGGCGTTCACCTCATCCATAGCCGAAGTCGATATTCGCGTCGAGGGGTCAGATCGCGACGGATGGACCCTGCGCGGTCAGGTTGACCCTGCCTCAGAGGGTCAGGTCGCCGCCATCGGACTGGTCCGGCATGATGACGGCGAAGTGGTCGCCCTCATGACCCCCGATGCGCGGGGCCGCTTCACAGTGGAGTGCAACAGAGGATCGTTCGACCTGCTGGCACGGGTTGGCGACGACTGCATCGTCGGCCCGGGAATCGTGGTGGGATGAGCCTAGACCTTGACGTGACGATGTGGACGGAGCGACTCGCGATTGGGCCCGTCCGTGACGTGCTGCGTGAGTTGGAACATGCCCCGGATCCTGGCCGGGTGATCGCCGCTCTCGCCGACCACGCGGAAAAACTGGGAATCAGCGACCTGGGGCGTGCCCTCACCGTAACCGAGCGGCTCGTTGACGCGGCCGATCACCTTGCAGATGCAGGCGTTCGGGCGCGGGTTCGGCGTGCCCGGGCTCAGGCGCTGGCGTACTCCAACCGCTTTGAAGAGACGCTTCTAGTGCTGGCCCAGGCCGTCGTGCTCGCCGATGCGGCGGGCCTGGCGCTCGAAGCCGCCACTTCACGGATGACCACCCTGCACGCCCTTGCCAGGCTCGGCCGCCTCGACGAAGCGGTCCAGGCCGGCCTGCTGGCGAGGCAGGTCTTTGAGGCCCACGGAGAACCCCTTCTCGCCGCCCGCACCGACATCAACCTGGGCGTTGTACTCCGGATGAAAGACGAGCCCGGAAGCGCACTCGAGCACTTCCATAACGCCCGCGAGCGCGTCTCTGGATACCCCCTGCTGGCGGCCCAGCTCGAAAACAACGCCGCGGAAGCGATGCTCGACCTCAACCAGTTCGATGCTGCCATCGCCGCATTCGGCCGGGCCCTTGGGTTCTTCCGAAGCGCAGGCGTTACGCGGGCCCAGGCAATCGTCGAGGGCAACCTGGCGGACTTGGCATCCCGACGCGGGCAGATCCAGGATGCCCTCCTGCACTTCGAAAACGCCCGAGCCAACCTGGGCACCGATGCGGCCGGAGATGTCGCCCGGCTTCTGGCGGAGCGGGCCGAGGCCCTCCACTCCGCCGGGTTGTTCGCGGAGGCGGTGCACGACTACCAGCAAGCGATCCCCGCCCTCGACCAGTGCCAGATGTCACGCGAGGCCGCCCGCGCTCGCGCGGGCTTGGGCGGCGCGATGATCATGCTCGGGCGTCACGAGGAGGCCGTACCTTTCCTGGATGCTTCGGCAGCGGCGTTCAGGGCGCTCGGCAATCCTGTCGGAGAGGCACACGCGCTCGCTGCGATGGCGGAGGTGGCGCTTTCGCGTGACGACCCCCTGGAGGCATCAAGCCTGTTGAAGAGAGGGTTAGCCAACGTTCAGGGGCGGGCGGCTGACTCGGCGCGGCTCCAGCTCCGCCTGGCCGCTCCGGCTGTTGTATGCGGCCAACTGGATGAAGCCGACGCGCTGATTGAAGCCGCCGTCAGCGCTGCCCGCCAGATCGACCTTCCACCGCTCCTGACCGCAGCGCTCTACGCACGGGCGCGCCTGAGGAGGGGCCAGGGTCGCGCCCAGGAGAGCCTTGCAGACCTCCTCGCGTCGATCAACCAGGTGGAGAGGGTGCGGGGCACGCTGCGGGCGGGGAGTTTGCGCGGGCCTTTCTTGGCCGCGGCGGTTGCGGTGTACGGCGAAGCGGTGTCACAACTCCTGGATGCCGGTGGTCCATCCAGCGTGGACGAAGCGTTCGCGATTTCGGAGCGTGGACGTAGCCGTGCCCTGCTGGACCTGATGGAAACCTCCCGCACCCGCGGCCCCGCAAATGGCCAGACCAGCCAGGAGCCCCTCGCTAGGCAAAGGGCAGCCCTGCAGGGCGACCTGTCCGCCTTGTACTCCCGCCTCGATCCGGAACGAGCATCGGTGCCCAGCCCCGTCCAGTTGGCTCAGTGGCGGGCCGCGGTGGCCAGTACCGAACGCCAGCTCCGCGAAGTCGAGCATCGGATGGCGTCAACAACACGCTTCGCGGATGTGCTCGCCGAACCGGTCCGGGCGCCAGAGCTGTCGCGGCTGCTCGATGACAGGACGGCCGTGCTCGCCTACTTCGAGGATGGAGACGCGATTTCCGCCTTTGTTATCAGGCGGTCGGGCGCCCGCGCCATCCGGAAGATTGTTCCCACGTCCATCGCTCGGGAGCGCGTCAGCGAGCTCTACTTTCAGATCGATCGCGCTGTCGCGCGCGGCCTCAGCGGCGGCCGCGTGAGCGATGGCATGACCCGCGACGCGGTTGTCGCCCTTGAAGGGGTCCGGGGGGCGGTCGTCTCGCCCATGATCGACTATGTTGCCGGCGCCCAGAGGCTCGCCGTGGTCCCCCATGGGTTCCTGCACGCCGTCCCGTTCCAAGCGCTGCTACAAAGCAGTGGGATCAACGCGACCCCTTCCACGGTCCAAGTCCCCAGCGCCAGCATTTTGCGCACCCTGATTGGTCGGGCATCCCAGCCGCACGGTCAAGGTGTCCTGGTAGTCGGAGTACCCGACGCCGCCGCCCCCCTGATTGCCGAGGAGGCCCGGCGGGTGCACGCAGCGGTGGGGCGGGGATCCCTGCTCCTGGGCGATGATGCAACCGCCTCGGCAGTGGCCAATCACTCCGCCCGCACGGGCCTGATCCACATCGCCGCCCATGGTCGTTTCAACTTCTCGGACCCCCATTCTTCGGGGGTCAGGCTTGCCGACCGTTGGTTTACCGCCCGGGACATTGCCGACCTCGACCTGCGCGGGGCCTGCGTCGTTCTCAGCGGGTGCAGCACCGGTCGCGCGGCCATTGACGCCGCCAATGAAAGCACCGGCCTGGCCCGCAGTGCGCTTGCCGCGGGTGCCCGGGCGGTGGCGATAAGTCTGTGGCCAGTCCACGATGCCAGCACGATAAATATGATGGCCGTTGCGGCCTCGTCGCTGTATACTGAAGGAAGGCCGGACCTCCCGGCTGCGATGGCCCGGGCTCAGCGCGAAGCGGGGACAAGCGGCCACCCCGCCGCGTGGGCGGCATTCGTTGTCATAGGTGCGCCATGATCAGACTGATTCTTTCCGCAAGCTTTGTCCTGGCCGCTAACTCAGGACTCGCCCCCGCGCAAACGCCGGGCGCGGATGTGCCGTTTCAGCTGGTCGTCCGTCTGGCGGGCGGTGAAACTGTCGAGCAGCTCACCCAGTCCACCGGCACGCAAGTGGTCGCCTCATACCCCGCGCGCCAGCTCTATGTGCTCCAGGCGCCGGGGACGTACAGCCCCACCAACATGCAGTCGCTCAGGACCCAGCTGCAGAACGATGCGCGTGTGGTGAGCGCCGAGCAGAACCGGTATATCGGCAGCCCCGAGGGCACTACGCAGAGCTTCTTCGTGAGCGTGGTCCCCTCCACATATGCCGACCAGACCGCTGCCGAAATCGTTGGCCTATACCAAATGTCGCCCGCCGCCACCGGCTCGGGGATTCGGATCGCTGTTCTGGACACCGGCGTGAACCCTCACCCCACATTTGCAGCACGTCTGCTTCCCGGCTTCAACTGCGTCGACTCCGGCGCCCCCACCACGGATGTCGGTAACGGTTCAGACGACAACGCCAATGGCCTGGTTGACGAACTCGTTGGCCATGGAACTATGGTGGCCGGCGTAATAGCACTGGCTGCGCCGCAGGCACAGCTCTTGCCCGTAACGGTCCTCAACAGCGATGGCCTTGGAACGACCTTCACGGTCGTCGCGGGCATTGCCTACGCAGTCGATGCAGGCGCAGATGTCATCAACCTGAGCCTCGCAACCTCCCGACCCTCCGGCCTGATTGACCAAGCGGTTCAAGATGCCACGTCGCGCGGCGTAGTCGTGGTGGCAGCGGCCGGTAATAGCGATTCCCCACAACCCTCTTATCCCGCCGCGAGCCCCGGTGTGACTGCGGTCGCCGCGACTGGCCCTTCAGACCACAAGGCCCCTTTCAGCAACTATGGCAGCTCGATTGACATCAGCGCCCCTGGCGTGGACTCGATCAGCACCCTCCCCGATGGCAGCTTTGGGCGTGCCAGCGGGACGAGCTTCGCGGCCGCCTGGGTAAGCGGCGTTCTCGCCGCGTCTGGCTCACTCCGGGCTCACGCCCCGCGAGTAAGCCTTGACCCAATCCTTCAGAACGCGGTCAACCTTGACCTGCTCGACCCAACGTACGTCGGCCAGCTCGGTGCAGGACGCCTCGATGCTGCCGCGGCGTTCCCCCCCGCCCCGTGTCGCTCGGCCGACTTCAACGGGGATGGGGACGTCGGCACCGACGCCGACATCGAAGGCTTCTTCGCCTGCCTCGGCGGCAACTGCTGTGCGGCGTGCGGCACCGCCGACTTCAATGCCGACGGCGATAGCGGCACGGACCTTGATATTGAGGCGTTCTTCCGCGTGCTCGGGGGCGGCCCCTGCTGAGTTGACGACGCAGGCCCGCCTCCACCGCGGACCGCGCCTGCGGCTACCCACGCACTCCAGTTCCGCCGCTCACTCTATCGCCGGCATCGCCGGCGCCGCATTCTCCTCTTCATGCAACCTGCCGAGGGCTGGCAGCGCATTCTTGACCACCGCGATGAACGCTGGGTCAATGAGCGTCTCGT
>Ga0163144_10002174_pt1 | contig 45806 bp, 41 predicted proteins | sample OliLak19BULKMAT1_FD_123175 | JGI IMG/M metagenome (GOLD analysis project Ga0163144, IMG submission 123175) | Freshwater microbial mat bacterial communities from Lake Vanda, McMurdo Dry Valleys, Antarctica - Oligotrophic Lake LV.19.BULKMAT1 | ecosystem: Environmental > Aquatic > Freshwater >... | reverse complement strand
GGGAGGGGCGGGAGGGGGAGTGAGGGCGGAGGGACGTGGGGGTCGTGGGCGGGGAGGGGGCGAGACCTCGGTCTCGCCGCATGCAGGCAACCCCTCAAGGGAAGGGGTAGAGCCATAGGTTCCACCAATGGCTACACGTGTTGTCACAGTTTCGTTATCCTGGGAAACGGCCCGGGGGGCAAACCCTACTCTCTATAGAGAGAAAAAAAGAGTATGGTTATGGACAATATTCTCTGATCAGACGAAATGCGCAAAAAAAAAGGGGGGGGGCCTAAACGCGCAAAAGAGGCAAAGAAGTCAGAACGCGAGAGTTTGAAAGGGAAAAACAACTCCTGTGTTTTGGGCACATGCAAAAGAAGCACACTGCTAGACTTAAAAGAAACCTCAAGATAAGGTGGAATCCCGGGTGGAACAACGCGCTGCTGGATTAGGTCATACCTATTAGGCAGCGCAGGCGGCAGTGTGAGCCTAACCAGCTGACCCGGGCGAATCTTTTGTGTAGATGAGAAACAACGAACACCATCAACCAGCACATTGCCCCTGGAGACGAAGGCGCGAGCTTCCATTGGTGAACGGGCTAGAAGAGAACGAAACAACACCGAAGAGAGGCAGGTTTCAACAAAAGAGAAGAAATCACTGTCTGTGGAAGTCTGCTGAGACTTCCACTCTCTCAATAGAGATTTCACTCGATAACAACGATTGAGAGCATAGAAAAGCTGAACCTTTCTACGTTCGAAAAGTTGACGTTTGAAAAGGGAAGGCGGAGCTTTTCGCCTTCCCTTGAGGGGTTGCCTGGGGGGCAGGATAAGACGCAAACTCCGCTTAATACGGCGGTGGCGACGAAGAAGAGAAGCTAGTAGAGGAATATTCGATTCCTTGGGGGACACAAGCATAGACCCCCAGAGGTCTTCGCGGAACTTCCTACAGAAGGAATAGCGCGGAAGGTTGGTTGGTGTTTTTTTCATAGAAGGTATGACGTAGGGTAGACGGGGTGGGAATTCTGCCGGGGGGTGGAATCGAACCACCGTGGCGGCCTTTTCAGGGCCGTACTCTGCCACTGAGCTACCCCGGCAGAATTAATATTATATACGCCGCTTAGATCTCGAGCGGCTCCTCTTTCTAGGATAATGGCGTTTTGTAACCCTCGTCCTAGAACCGAGGCGGGGAAGAAAACTCTGTAGCAGAGAGAGTGAAAAGGAGGAGAGAGGGATTGGGTGGGTAAAGCAGGAAGTGTCCCAGTCCGCTGAAACCACACCGACTGTTGGCAATCCCAGGCGAAACCCTTCTATGGCAGCCGCTGAACGTTTGCTGTCTAGCAACAGCACAGAAGATGGGAGGGGCTCGAGAGGAGACCGATTGAACCAATTAGAAAGAACTCCCGCGGAATCCGGAATTGTAGAGTTAGTTCCGGCCACTGAAATTATGGGGGCCGAGGACGGGAGAAGGAGAAGAAGAGACGCCCGCCGCCGACGAAGGGCCGACAACAGAAACGAGGCTCGTCTAACAAGAAACGCAGTCTTTGCAGCATCAAAGAGATAGAATCCGCGTCTTATAGAACCTACATAGTAGGAGAAAGAGGGAGACCAGCGACGAGCCGCACAACCATACGGGAATTGCCAGGTAAGAGGAAGAGAATTAATCATGAAAACAGACAAATTAGCGTGGAGAAGGGGATTCGAACCCCTGCTGAAAGTATTTTCTCAGTTTGCGTTAGCACCGCAACGCCATAGACCGCTCGGCCATCTCCAGAGAAAGCATAGGATGAAAAAGCAAACCTACAAAAATAGGTCGCTACTTACGTGAAGGAGCACGGAGAAGTCGAAAACCAAGAATGGAAGGAGAACTCGAGGAAAGTCGAATAAATGAACGGTCACGCCGACGAACCAGCAACAATCCTGGGCCCAAACAGGAGGGCCTAATAGAGATACAGGTCGCGATGTAAAACATTCTACGTCGATTCTGCTCGCGAAGAAGAAAGACAAAAAGGGCTCCTTTTTTAAACATAGGCAAAAAAGAATAGAGAGAAAACGGAAAACAGAGGAAGCAGCAGCAGATTTCCAAAGAAACTCGCACTCGATACAAAATTCGTAGACTGTGCTGGTGGGCGATAAAACGCCCACAACATTGGCCTGTCGAAATAGATAACCCTGACTAGCCTTATGTAATAAACAGTTGCCAGGACAGAGATTATAACCAGAGAAATTGCAGAGATGTAATATGATTGGATTACAAGTGAAACCAAAATGAGAAACTTAGGAAAAAATCCTGCAAATGGCGGTACACCAGCGAACGAAAAAAGATTCGACGCGAGAAAGAAAGAAGAAAACGGGCTCGTCCTACTTACAGCTAGGAGGTTATCCACGTTCCTAAGCTTCCTCCCAGAGTAAGAAACTAGTGAGAAGACTGAGGCGAAGAAATCGATGCTCAACAATACGTATATCGAGATGTATAGAAGAGCTGAAATCAGACCAAGTTGATGACCAACGGCAACCCCTAGCAACATGTACCCTGAGTGAGCTATGCCTGAATAGGCGAGAAGTCGTTTGATTCTCTGCTGTTTAAGTGCGCCCAGTGTTCCAACCAGCACAGATAGCAACCCAAACGCAAGCAAGTAAGACGAGAAGAGGGGAAAAAGGGGGAAGAATGGACCGTAAAGGAGTTGAGCTACAGAGGCGAGCGGCGCAATCTTAGCGATCGAAGAAAAATAGGCAACGACGCCTGCAGGCGCACCGTCATAAACGTCCGGAACCCAAAAATGGAATGGCGCTACCGAGAGCTTCGTCAGAAGGCCTACTCCAATCAATAGCAGAGCCAACCAGAATAGACCGGTTTCTGGCAAATCCCCCCAATGACGAATTAGGATTGACCAATCCTCAAAACGAACGGAGCCGCCCAAACCATACAAGAGGGAAATTCCCAGCAGCAAGAAGGAAGAGGCAAGAGCACCCAATAGGAAATACTTCAAACCTGCTTCAGTTGAAAAAATTGAAGTTCGCCGCATTGCCGCCAAAATATATAGGCAGAAAGCACTCAATTCCAGAGAGAGGTAAAGCGTTATAAATGAAGAGCAACCTATGACCAAAGAATAACCAAACGTTGCAAAAAGTATAAACAATGGGAATTCGTACGTGAAACTAGCGTCACGGGAATAAAAATGGTGAAACAAAAGCAAAAAAGAGGCTGTACTTACTAGTAGTATGAAGAGAAAGATGGAACCAATAAATGAAAAATTGAATCCAGACTCCCAAAGAGAGGTGGGAGTACTTCTCAAGCGAGAGAAGGCTATACTCATATAAAGCAAGAGAGTCAAGACTGAACCACATGAAACTACAGAAGCAGGGGCGAGGTTTGCTTTTTCCAGACCCAAGCCAAGTAGTAGCAGTATAAGCAAAGATAGTATGAAAAAGAGCTCGGGTAGAGAGAGAATAAAGTCCAGTTTAAAGCAAGACATAAGACAAGAACGAAAGAGGGCTGGTTGAAAAGTAGAAGAAGGGGCTCCGCTTTGACACCAAAAAGAATAGTCAAGGATACGAGAGGGAGCAGGATCGACAACTCGCGTCGATTTAGATCTCCAAAATACTTAAAATTGGAGGAAACGGGACCGAAACATAGACGACCGTAAAGCCAAAGAGAGTAAGCAGCGCCCAAGACTACGCCGAACAAAGCTCCAGCACCAACCAAAGTATTAATAGAAAAGATCCCGACAAGTACAAGAAATTCCGAAACAAATGGAAGGGTACCGGGGAGAGAAAGGTTTGCGAAGGTCAACAAAAGAAAGACAGAACTATAAACAGGCATAACAGAAGCAAGACCACCATAATAACGGAGGAGGCGCGAGCCGTAGCGATCGTAGAGGAATCCAACGCAGAGGAAGAGACCTGAGGAGACCAAACCGTGGCTAATCATCAAAAGCAAAGCACCCGCTACCCCTTCGACTGAATCTGAAAAGAGACCCAAAACAGAATAGTTCATATGCGCAACAGAAGAATAAGCGACGGCCTTCTTCAAGTCTACTTGAACCAAAGTAGAAAGAGAACTATAAATAATAGCAAACACAGCCATCAGGAAGAGGATTGGAGCAAATCTAAGACTTGCTGATGGGAAGAGAGTCAGCGAGAAACGGAAAAGACCATAGCCGCCCAACTTCAACAGTATTCCGGCGAGTAGAACAGAGCCGGCGGTGGGAGCTTCTACGTGAGCCTCTGGTAGCCAAACATGGAATGGGACCATAGGGATCTTAACTGCAAAAGAGCAGAAAAATGAAAGCCAGAGGAAAGATTGTACGCTATCGGGAAATTCAACTGACAGGAGGGCAGGGAGGGAGAAGGTTCCTACCATAAAATAAAGGTAAACAAGGCCGATAAGCATAAGTAGGGAACCCAACAGAGTGTAAAGAAGAAAGCGGAACGCAGCACCTATACGGCGAAGGCGTGAACCCCACATACCTATAATTATGAACATAGGTATGGCTACAGCCTCGAAGAAGATATAGAACAGAAGAAGATCGAGGGTAGAAAAAACATTAATTAGACAAAACTCGGTAAAAAAAAGAAGGATTGCGAAGGAGCGAAAACGATAGCGTATAGATTCCCAGGAGGCAAGAAAACAGATAGGAATTAGAAAGGTAGAAAGTAGTATAAAGGAGAGAGAAACGCCGTCGATGCCAAAAAGGTGAGAGAGGTTAAATAGAGGGATCCAAGAGAAAAGAGAGAGCGAAAACCAACCAGACACGCTATTTCCGACAGGAAACAGGGAAAGAAGCGCAAGGAAGAATGGAAAAATTGAAAACCAAAGTGCAACCGGCCTCAGGAGAGAGATGCGATGCGCCGGTATAAGGCCTAGAATTAGAATAGGCAGAAGGGTTAGGAATGAAAAGAGATGTGCTGAATTCATGAGGGGGGTGGAGGATCTGACGGTGGGGAGTCACTCATATTTGCACCCTTAGCTATTGCATTCACAGCTGCAAACATAAGGACGCCTTTCATAAAAGTCACAACCCACTCGTATTGCTGCAACATGATATAGTGATTTTCTAGAAATGAATTAGGATACTCTGGCTCAGCAACATCAGGTGTTTTCGTAATTAGCTTAAAACATTCAAAAAAGTCGACGGGGTCAAAGCCCCGTCTAACCGGGGGAGAACCGGCAGGGTAACCCCAGTTAGACCAGAAGGTTATCATATCCTTAAACTGGGTCGTAAGCTGCGCGTTGAGCCTGATCTCAAGTAGATTTATGCTAAAAGCAGATGGATCAGATATATTGCTTCCGGGTCGAGGTTGAGCAAAAGGGAAGTCTCCTTGGTAGATAGGAATCTTTCTGTGAAAGCTAGAGTCGCTCGGAAAAATGTGGAGACTGCCAATAAGCTGATCTTTCACGGGTGGCAACGGATAATAAACGTCGGACTCCCACGGATAAGGGAGACTGCTTTTGAATCCTCGCGGGACAGCGTAACCTGGACCCGGAAGTGTGATATCGCAAGCGGAAGGACAACCGACGCCCCCTCTAGAGAGGGCTTCTCTAAGATATTCCATCCAGGAATTAACGTCAGCAACGTACTGAGCATCATCGTCATCTTTTGGAAAAAATGACCTGAAAATAGTTATGTCCTCTCGGTCACAAGGTTCCGAATAACGGATGGGCAGGTTCTGCAGGTGGGAGACGGGGAAAAACGTGGGCACATGGTGGTGTTCTGCAAAGGGAGGATAAGCAGGTGGGCCGGAATTAAGGCCCGTTTTCATATCAGAGAAAGAGGGGACAGCAAAAGTAACTTTCACATCTTCGAGTTTAACAGGGGATTGTATTCTAATTTCACAAGAATATCTGTACCACTTGTGAAAAGACCAAGCTGCGCCAAACCAGCCAAACAGGTATATCACTTGATACCAATGCTTGGGATCTGGAATGAAGTTCAAGATTGTCTCGTAAACGGGTTCAGGAATATACCAGCCGAAAAAAGCAAAAAAACTTGTAGGGACAAGAAGAGTAATAGTTACAGATCGGAGACGCCTTACAGTGCGTTCTTCCTTGAGCGCTCTATTGCGCTGTAGAATAAGATCGTTGAGGGCTTTGCAAGCCGCCTTTCGGAAGCTAAGAGTTGACGGATAACGTCTATAGAAAAAGGTAGGGGTGCGTTTTAGAATCATGTTTAGTACCAAGGGGGAAGAGGAAATTTAGAGAAATCTGGGGTAGGTGGCCATCTCCAGCCAAACACTTGAGAAAAGTGTTCTGGATAGGCCACCAGTGAAGGGTCGTGAGTTTCCTTACGCATAAGGTAAGGAAACTCGTCAACGACGCAAGCTGCTTTGACCCAATCAGAGAAGACGTGATCGTGGATCCCAAGAAAAGGGAAGAACATTTCATGAAACCACAATGAGCTTGGAATTGTCCAGAAAATCATCTGATGGATCCAACTAAGGAAAGGAAAGGAAGACTGAAAATACGGTTTTAGTTCGTAGTAGTACCAAAGGTCGAGAAGATAAGTTCCTCGATCGAAAAATGGGATGAAACTGAGAACATTGCGAAGCGGAGATATAAGAAGTCTAGAAACACCAATAGGAAGTTGTAGGCACAGGTCCTGGAAAATACCTAGGCCGGCATAATAGGCCGGAACTACCCACTCAAAAGTGGACGGGGGCAAGATAAAAAAAATAGACAGTTCCAAGAATTCTACGAGTGGCGGAAAAATCAAAAGGATATACCAGGGGAAAACGACTGTCACAGTATGGGTCAAGAGCCAAAAAAGAACGACCTCGTCAAAACGAGAACCGTTGATCTCAACAGATATCTCAAGGCCAATTGCAAGAGACAAGCTCATGAATAGCAATTGAAACCGAAGGTCCCACCATGACCATCGTCGGAGAGGTGGAAACGAAAGCAAGAAAATAGGGCCAACAAAAATACAGACCAACATGATATCGTATAGATAGTATTTTTGGTGGAAACAATAGAAATAATCATAAGGGAGAGGGCTAAGAAAAAATAGAATAAAAACTGGGAGAGCCAGCCAGTTTGACCAATAGAGGATAACTGTCAGCGGTGGCCGTACAAATTTATACAGGAATTCTATGGAACGAAGGGTGCACGAGTAAACAGGGCGTGAGAAATAAGAAATGGGGTGCCAGCCTTTTTTCTTAGCAAAAAAGTTGTATTTTTCGTAAACGTTGTTATAGACGAAACGGACCAAATAGATAAAATTTCGTTCTTTGCGATCAAACAACCAAGGGACGAACACGCGATGCCGAACTATGAGGGAGATAGGCGAGAATGGGTAATTTTCGGATACATGAATCAGCCAATCGACCACTCTGTTGAAAAGGGAGACGATATTAGCAGAAAAGCCCGGCTTCTCACTCGACCGCATGAACCCATTGAAAGCTTTATAAGAGAAGCTATAAAGCTTATACCTGACAAAAGAGAAACAAAATAGAGTCCACGAGCGCCCGGTTTTATACTTTGACACTACTATCCCAAAAATGTAGCGAATGGTTCGGGAATTCTTGTGAATAAAAGAGCTTACCCGTCTTATACGGGTAAGACCAACTACAGGTTTTGGTAGGGTTCGATGGGATTTCAACCAAATGAAAAGCATACGTGGCCAATCGAGCCACGTATCCAGACGCCAATTATAAACCCAACCGTCGAACTCCTCTGCAGGAACAGCCTCCATCTCAGAAAAGAGTTGTTCCTCCTCGTCTTCCAGGAACCAGACTACCCAATCAGACTCCATCTTATGAGGCAAAGCCACGACAAATGGGATAAACCTTTCCTTGATTTTCGCGCGGTAATAGGGGTAAAAGTACCCTATAATTATGTTAAGCGGAAAGCTTAGAAGCCAGAGTAGATCTCGATGAATTCGTCGAGCGCGGCCGAGCGGGGTGTAAAGAATATCACCGCGGCCCTTTGCATAGAGATAGTCAAGCCACCAGAAAAAAAGAACTGGAAGGGATAGACAAAACAGGGGGATAAAAATAAGTAGGCGAAATGGGAACCAAAAAATCCAGAAGATAGGGTAGAGGATGGGTGGATAGTAAGCACCATAAGCTGTGTTACGGATTACCTTGTCCTCGTCCCAATACAACTCTTCAAATAGTTCTGTTTCATTATCAGCAACCTTGAGATTGATTTTAGCTCTAACCATTTCTTGAATCTTTTTCCACATTGGAAAAAACCAATAGAGTGGAAAAATGTTTTCGAGATCACAGCCAGCCCCGTCCCAGAAGTAGGGCTGGAGTTCTACATTCCGACGAGTGAGAAACTCATAGCCAACCCAGAAAAAGAACAAAAAGGCAGGAATAGTAGAGAGATAGGTAAAGGGGTGAAGGTAAAACCATCGCAAACCAATTTGATAAAACTCTACAAATGGGAACATATAGGAAAAGGTCGTTGCGAGCGACCAGCTGAGCCAATCTATAAGAGACGCGGGGGAGTTCAAGAACGAGTACTTAGCCAAAGCTGAAAGATTTTCAAAGAAGGTAGGAAATGGGAAAAACTTCGGGAAACCAAAAGCGCAACACCACCAGAAATATACAACGGGAAGCATAAAACTCGCGCGAAACCAGCGGGGGGAGAGCCAACGACTTCTGCTAAACCGATAAAAAAAGTCAGGATTTTCCCACTCTGGTTCGTGGGTAATAGCAAGGAAATCGAACCAAATAGTTTGTATTTCAGCAAAACACAACCTGACCCAGTTAATGGGGGAGAAACGATTCGGTTTCGTTAGGGCTAGACGATACCAAGTTCGAAACGAGAACGGGCCGGGAAGACGAGGATCGACAGAAGGCCCCATTCGTTTGCGCAAAGGGGGGGGTTTTCTCCAAGAAAGAAGATCTCCATATAGGAGGAGTTTATATGGTCTTTTTTTTCTCATTTGAATAGTGAAATGACACAAAGGAGTAGGATAATCAGAAGTGGGCGGAACTCGAAACCGAAGAGAGGAAACAGAAGGAAAGCAATCGCAGCAACTGTGAAAAACACGTAGTGATAAACATAACCAGAGTGAAGCTTAGTGTATGATAGCGTCAGTCTATCAAATAGCTTATACAACCCAGTGGGACCAAAGACCTCGATGGCGCCGCGGTCAATGAGTTTAAAGGCTATGTTATAGCCAAATCGGAGAGAGGGAAATACGACAAGGCGGTTTTGTATTGAATCGATGAACCAACGGCCATTAAGCAAGCGATAGGAGAAGAAACCGAATTTGCCCAGTTGGAAGGCAAGTATGGCTCTGAAAAAGAAGAAGTGGAGCAGGAAAGAAAGAGTGCCACCACCAAAGGCAGATATCAAGGGAAGTGATTTGATAAACAGCGGGAGAAACTCACTAGAATCTTGAGAAAGGTGTACAGGCAGTTGAGAAACTGAGAAACTAAAGAAGTCAGTGCCGGGGCCAACGAAGAGCTCACGACTGAAAAATCCGATAAAAATCGAAAGGATGGCTAGTGGAACCAGAACGCAAAGCATTATAATGGGAGCTTCGTGCTCGCCTACGATCCTGTAGATCGGTTTAAAACCGCGAGAGCCCGAAAGAAAGGTTAGGTAGAGAAGCCGTATGCTATAGAAAGCGGTAAAAAATGCGGATACTACACCAAGTCCATAGACGAAGGAAGCATAAACGCTGGAAGAGGTGGCACAAACCTCCAAAATCAAATCCTTTGAATAGAACCCAGTCAAGAAAGGGACACCACCGAGAGACAGCGAACCTATCAACATAACACTGTAGGTAAATGGAAGGAGACGGACTAGACCGCCCATGCGGCGCATATCTTGCTCATCAGAATACGCATGTATGATTGCGCCAGATCCAAGGAAAAGCAACGCCTTAAAAAAGGCATGATTATACAGATGGAAGGCAGCAACGTTGTAAGACGAAAGACCGCACACAAAGACCATATACCCAAGCTGGCTACAGGTTGAATAAGCTACGACCCGCTTCAGGTCATTCTGGAAAAGACCTGTTGTAGCACCGAACAAAGCTGTCAAGCCGCCAACGAGAGCTGCAAAAGAGAGGACAGGGGGAGCTAGCTCTATTAGGGGTGAGCAGCGTATCAAGAGAAAGACCCCGGCCGTAACCATAGTGGCTGCATGAATCAAAGCAGAGACAGGGGTGGGTCCTTCCATTGCATCTGGAAGCCAAGTATGGAGGCCGAGTTGAGCGGATTTTCCTACAGCTCCAAGAAGGAGAAGAAAGCCAACGACTACTAGAAGAGGTTGCTCCCATCCTAGCAAAAGAACCTTAGTCTCAACAAGGGAGTGCGAGATAAGGAAGAGCGCCGAAAAGTCAAGCGTGCCGGTCTCATGGTAAAGAAGAACCATGGCACCAATAAGGCCCAAGTCACCAATCCGGTTGACAACCATAGCCTTTAGCGCTGACTTAGAGGCTTGTCGCCGGGTAAACCAGAACGAAATTAGAAGATAAGAACAAACACCAACCCCTTCCCAACCAACAAAAAGTTGTGGAAACGCCGAAGAGGTGACGAGCAGAATCATAAAGAATGTAAAGAGAGACAGATAAGCAAAGAAACGAGGCTGGTGCGGATCCTCAGCCATATATGAAATAGAATAAAGGTGAACCAGGAAAGAAATAGAGAGCACTACAAGTAGCATAACGACTGTCAGCGAATCCAATTGAATCGCCCACCCAACTTCAAGTAGAGAGATCGAAAACCAGCGAAAGAGCGGAAAATAAACCACACCGTGATTAAAAATGGTAGGTATAGTGCTTACAGCAACTAGAAGGGAAGATCCAATGAGAGCTGTGGTGATAATAGAAGACCAACGGCTCCCCAAGAAACTTCCGAGGAGGAGCGGGATCAAAGCGCTGAGAAGGGGGAACAATAGGAGTAGCGGTTCCATTTTATTTTAACCTTTGAGTGAAGAGATATAATCGATGCTAACAATGCCGCGTATACGGTAGTAGATTACTAGAAGAGCTAGACCAAGTGCGGATTCAGCGGCAGCAGCAGTTAGGACAAAAAGGGCAAAAAGCTGGCCGATAAGATCATCGAGCGAGAAAGAGAAAAGGACAAGGAGAAGGTTGACGGAAAAAAGCATGAGTTCAATCCCCATTAGAACAACTATAATATTGTTTCGGAAGAGAAACATGCCGCTGGAACCGAGAAAGAAAAGAAGCAGAGAAGAAGAAATCATTTTAAGGTATTTATGTCGTGGGGTTAAGAGCAAAAAAGGTCAACCCAGGAGAGGAGGGCCTCGAACCCTCGACGGCGGTTTTGGAGACCGCTATTTTGCCAGCTAAACTACTCTCTAGCGAAACGTACAACTGATTTGCGACGGGTGGGGTCCTGCAAGGGATATGAAACCCCTTTGAGGAGGAGAGGACTCGAACCTCTACCTACAGAGCATGAGTCTGTCGAACTGCCAGTTATTCAACCTCTCCACCCGTGTGGAATCTCGCGGAAGACGGGGATCGAACCCGCATCTCGCGGCTTGACAAGCCGGCACTCTACCATTAAGCTACTCCGCGGAGTTATTAACTCTCTCTTTAGGGGAAAATTTGCAGCTAGCTTCTCCACAATGTCGGTTTGAGGGAAGTCGACTATAGGATCGACTTTTGGCCTTTGAATAATTAGCTTATTAATAACATCATAGGGATCAACAAGTTCCAAGTCCATGGAAGGCTCTTGAGCATGGAGTTTACAGGTATACCAGAAGATAAAATCGTCGAAAGGTACAGAATGAATAACTATAGGCATAAAACCGTGGTTTACCCCGCAAATTTCACTGCACTGGCCGTAAAACGTTCCAATGCGTTTTATGAAAATTCCTTGTTGGTTCAACCGACCAGGAATAGCGTCGATTTTAACTCCCATTTGGGGGACTGCAAAACTGTGAATCACGTCCTCACCTGTAACAAGCAATCGAATATGAGTATCTGAAGGTAGGACTACTGGTTCGTCTACATCGAGCAAACGATAGTCCCCCGGCTGAAGATCGGCTTCAGAGAGCATATATGAGTCAAATTCGACCGTCGGCACTTTAGAGACGCCACCAGTGAGATCGCACGGGGAATTAGCCAGATAGTAGATTAGTCTAGTTCGTAGCCGGGCCATTAGCCAAGGTTTAAAAAGGCTCTCCTTGACCTCGCCGGTCGCCACGTCGTCAGGTATCTTAAGGGCTTCTCGAAACTGTCGAATCTCCATCTCTAGAAATGGTAGAAGGCGTTCTTTGGAAATACCTACCTCAGCGAATGTGAATGGAGAGACCTCGATGGAAACATCGGAAAGTTCGTGGCCTGTTCGAGCGAACACAGACATTCCTAGAAACTTAGCTTCTGTTAGAATTGATTCCCAGAGGGACTGTGGGATAAGTCGAATGTCTTTCGACAAATTAAGCGATGTTGGGAGGCAGTTGGAGTATTGATAACTCCAGTACCACTGGTGACCTACGGCTTTCAGGGTTAGAGTAGGTTCTAGAACCTCATCCATCGCATAAAGAAGTGCAAAAGAGGGAACAGCGATTGCAACTAGAATGAAACTAGGGAAGACTGTCCAGACCATCTCTAGCCTGGTATTATGACTCAGATGACGCAACTGTACAAGTGAAACTCGATTAAAAGGAGAGCGAACTTTCCACCAGAAACGATAAAGAATACTTGAGAAAAGCCAAAAGAGAAAAACGGAGATAAGTACGAGAAAAAAAAAGATATGGTTGTGGAGGTCGATTATACCTTCCATAATAGGTGTGACACTTCCTTGAAAACCGAAATTAAACATAGGGGCGAGAAAGTAGCGTGAATTACCGAAAAGACTGCAGTTCGTAAGAGCGAACTACTTGGTCGTAAATTTGCTGGCGTCGGGTTGTGGATCCTGGGGATTCAAGTGTAAGCAGAATCGAACCAATCATCGAAACAAGAAGAAGGATGGAGCACAGTAGAAATGGGAACCAATAATAAGTATAAAGAACGGAACCTAGAGAGAAAAGGTTACCCCGCCATGTCATGACTTCAACCCAAGAAGTGTAAAGTTCAGAAGATACCGAGAGGGGGGTGAGACAAGAAAAGGACGAAACCCCAATAAATAGAAAGAAGACAATAAACAAGGAGATAGGATAGTGATTGAGAAGAGTTTGACGAAAACCTTCGACACGGAGATTGAGCATCATTACAATGAACAGGAAGAGAACAGCAACCGCACCAACGTATACTACTACTAGTAGCATTGCGAGAAATTCCGCACCAATGAGGACGAAAAGGGCGGCACCGTTTAGAAACACCAAGATCAAGAAAAGGACGGAATGAATAGGATTCTTGGCGAAGAGTACAAAGAAACCGAGACACGGAAGAATAAACTGTATAAAGCTGGGGATGTTAGACATTTTACAGTATGAAGGTTAACATTATGGGGGCGCGGGGGCTCGAACCCCGAACCAGCGGCTTAAAAGGCCGTTGCTCTACCATTGAGCTACACCCCGAGGACAGAACACGATTGATAATAAAAAAGGCCACCAAGATTTGCGTTTTGCTGTTTCAAGCAAAATTCTATTATTCTCGAGAATAAGTCTATTGTTTTCAAGCTTAAGGATTTCGAGTTTCAACTTGTGATCCTCCTTACCAATTTCACGTTGAGTATTGCGTTCAGAGATAGTCTCGAGACGCTTGCTAACGACCCAATCCTCTAGAGAGGACCGAACGAGATCACAAAACTCGTAGCCCAATATGGCTATTGACACTGCCAACAAAACATTTCGCGCACGGGACGAAATGTAAGACGCGTAGAGCGACGGGATGTTCCACTCCGGACATTCAGTACTATAGAGAACCAATTGAAAGAAGAGAAAATACTCCCAGAGAAGGAGAAGAGCGAAGGCGAACAAGCGACTTCCACTCGCAGAACCAACGAAGACCACGAAAAAAGCGGAAGAGCCGTGATAAATGCCAGCTATCCATCGAGAGGTCATGACACCTACGAGAAGGGCCACGGGTGAGGGAAGAGTTCGGTCCCAGTCAAGAGAGGCTTTTCTGAAACTAAAGTTTGTAAACATTACAAACCCAAAGATACTAACGATAGCAATTCGTAGAGCGAGGATAACGACGGATGCTGAAATTTTTATGCCGGCGACGAGGGTAACAGGAAACTCTTCTTCAAAGAAGAGTGGGAGCAAACCACATATAGTAAAAGAAATGGCTGTCACGACCACAAGGATTAGCAGTGGTCGCAAGGATCGCCGATTGGACGAGATAAAACTATAAAGTTTTAGCATTCTCTCAATTCTCTTGAGAATGACGGATTTAAGGGATTTCATAAGGGATTTCATTGAAGTACGTGAGCGGATTGGGTATAGTAAGAAAACGTGCGTTCTATATTTTCTTTTCGAAGTTTCTATAATCTGAGAAAAAGATATAGAGGGTACAGAAGAACACCAGTACAGAAACAATAGAGATGAAGGAACCAAGTGAGCACACAGAGTTCCAGAATTCAAAGACATCAGGGTAGTCTGGAATGCGGCGAGGCATGCCGGAAAGTCCAAGAAAATGCATAGGAAAGAAAGTAAGATTTACGCCGATGAAAAAGAGCCAAAAATGGATTTGACCCAGCTCTTCCACATAGCGATTTCCGAAAAGCTTATACATCCAATAGTAGAAGGCGGCGAAGAGGGCAAATACAGCCCCCATCGACAGAACGTAGTGGAAGTGGGCTACTACATAGTAAGTATCGTGAAGTGCGATGTCGATACCGGCATTTGCTAGGACGATGCCTGTCAAACCGCCGATTGTGAAAAGAACTATGAAGCCTAGAGCAAACAACATAGGGGTTCGCAAAGTCAAGTTGCCACCCCACAGGGTTGCCAACCAGCTGAAAACCTTAATGCCGGTTGGAACAGCGATAATCATTGTTGCAGCTGTAAAATAAGCTCGCGTATCTACGTCCATACCAACGGTATACATGTGGTGAGCCCAAACGATAAACCCTAGAACTCCAATAGATACCATTGCGTAGACCATACCAAGATAGCCAAAGATCTGCTTGTGTGAGAACGCAGAGATTACGTGGCTAATAATTCCGAAGCCCGGAAGAATAAGAATATAAACTTCTGGGTGACCGAAGAACCAGAAAAGATGCTGGTACAGAACAGGATCACCGCCACCAGCAGCATCGAAGAATGTTGTGTTGAAATTTCTATCGGTGAGAAGCATCGTGATGCCACCCGCTAGGACTGGGAGGGAAAGAAGCAGAAGAACTGCAGTAACAAGGACGGACCAAACAAAAAGAGGCATTCGGTGATAATGAAGACCAGGAGCTCGCATGTTCATTATGGTACAAATGAAATTGATAGCACCAAGAATCGAGGATACACCAGCCAGATGAAGAGAGAAGATTGCGAGGTCAACGGAAGGTCCGGAATGAGCCTGGATGCCGCTGAGAGGCGGATAAACAGTCCAACCGGTCCCGGCTCCGACCTCTACCAGAGAGGAGAAAACCAGAAGGAGAAGAGCGGGCGGTAGAAGCCAGAAACTAATGTTATTTAGGCGAGGGAAAGCCATGTCAGGAGCGCCGATCATGAGTGGAATGAACCAGTTTCCGAAGCCACCAATCATAACTGGCATTACTAGAAAAAAGATCATAACAAAAGCGTGAGCTGTAATGATAGTATTATACAATTGGAAGTTGCCTGCCAGAATATTATTGCCAGGCACACTCAATTCCATCCGGATAATCACGGAAAGGGCAGTGCCGATTACGCCAGCGAAGCCACCAAAGACAAGGTAAAGAGTGCCGATGTCTTTGTGGTTGGTTGAGCAGAACCAACGGCTCAAATAAGAAGAAACAAGGGGATAGGTTCGATCAAAACGATCAAAAACCGGAAAAAACTTAAACATTTATAGGAATGATCATGTATGCGGAAAACGGGATTTTGGGGAGTGTCATAATGACCTCGGCTCTCGCAAGAGCTCATTATAATCCAGCCGCAGGTTCCCCTACGGCTACCATGTTACGACTTCGCCCCAGTCCTTGTCCCGAACCTACCGAAATGGAGGTAGATCCATTCCGTTTCAGCCCGTAACAATTCCCATGGCATGACGGGCGGTGTGTACTAGATTTGTTGACGATTCACCGCGGCGTGATGATCCGCGATTACTAGCGATTCCAACTTCACGCTCTCGTTTGCAGAGAACGATCCGAACTAAGATAGATTTTGTTGTTTAGGAAACCCTCGCGGGAGACCAGCATGTTGTATCTACCCTTGTAATACGTGTGTAGCCCAACCTTTAAGGGCCATACTGACTTGACATCCTCCCCACTTCCTCCTACTATTAGTAGGCCGTCCTGTTGAAAGCAAACAACAGCGAGGGTTGCGCTCGTTTAAGGACTTAACCAAACATCTCACGACACGAGCTGACGACAGCCATGCAGCACCTGTACAACCGATAGAGATCAGAAAAGTAACTGACTCAACCCGCTGCCATTCAGCAGCGAGCACCAGTTGCATGTCAAAAGCTGGTAAGGTTTTGCGCGTTGTATCGAATTAAACCACATATTCCACCGCTTGTGCAAATCTCCGTCAGTTTCTTTGAATTTCAGCCTTGCGGCCGTACTAATCAGGCGGAACGTTTAACGTGTTAACTTAAAAACCGATCTTGTAGACCAGCATTCAACGTTCATAGGTCAGGGCGTGGACTACCAGGGTATCTAATCCTGTTTGCTCCCCACGCTTTTGCCTTTCAATGTCAGTATCGGACCAGGTAGCCGCCTTCGCCCAAAGTTAGTCCCTTCGATATCGCCGAATTTTACCTCTACACCGAAAGTACTGCTACCCCCTACCGAACTCTAGCTTTTTCGTCCCCCCAGCCTTGCCAAAGTTGAGCTTCGGAGTTTAACTGGAGGCTTAAAAAGCCATCTAATTGCCCTTTACGCCCAGTCATGTCGAATAACGCCTGCCCCCCCCGTTTTACCGCGGCTGCTGGCACGAAGTTAGCCGGGACTTCTTACTGCAAGTACCCTCATAATGGTCCTTGCCGAAAGGGCTTTACAACTAATTGTCTTCATCACCCAGGTGACATTGCTGGATCAGGCTTGCGCCCATTGTCCAATATTCCTCACTGCTGCCCCGAAACCGGGTCTGGACCTTTTTTCAGTTCCAATGTGGCCGATCATCCTCTCAGACCGACTAAGCATCACAGGCTTGGTAGGCCGTTACCCCACCAACTACCTAATACTGCAGAGGCTCCGCAGACTTGCGGGAACGAAAAGACGTCCCCTTTGGCCGGTATTTAACCGAACAAGGAGAGAATTCCTCTGTATTACGCACCCGTGCGCTACTCAACCCTTGAGGGGTTGCGTACAACTTGCATGTGTTAGGCATGCCACTAGCGTTCACTCGGAGCCAGAATCAAACCCATAAATTAAAAAAACAAGAATCCTTAAAGAAATTTGGAACGGATGGGGATCGAACCCATGACTTCTGCTTGCAAGGCAGATGTTTTACCAATTAACACTACCATCCACTGCACTGCTGATAAATAAACAAAATGGCAACCAGTCAAACGCGAAAAGCCAACTTGAGATGAACATAACCCAACCGAGAGCGAGAGGAAGAAAGACCTTCCAACCCAAGCGCATGAGTTGGTCGTAGCGATAACGGGGGAACGCAGCACGCACCCAGATGAATAGGAAAAGAACCAACAGGAGCTTAATAAGAAACACGAGCGGCGCGATGGCTAGACCTGCGCCGAGCCACCCACCGAGGAAAAAGATGGTTATAAGAGCACTCATGAGAATGATATTAGCATACTCGCCAATAAAGAATAGGACAAACCCGATCGCAGAATACTCAACGTTATAGCCTGAGACGAGTTCCGCCTCTGCTTCAGGCAAATCAAATGGTGGTCTATTCGTCTCAGCCAACGCTGAGACGAAAAATAGGAGGAAGAGGGGGAAAAACGGTATTACGAACCAGCATTCGGACTGGGAAAGAACGACCTGAGTTAGATTAAGAGAACCTGAAGAGAGAAGAATTCCTATTAGAATAAGTCCTATGGAGACCTCATAGGAGATCATCTGAGCAGCGGAACGGAGAGCGCCGAGGAATGCATATCGAGAGTTTGAGGACCACCCTGCCAGGACAACCCCATACACGCCGAGCGACGAGATACCGAAGATGTAGAGAAGGCCCAGATCGAGGTCCGATAGGACCACACCCTCACCAAGGGGGATAACCGCCCAACCTGACACGGCTAGAAAGAGAGTGATAAATGGAGCTACAGCAAAAAGGATCTTATTTGAGAGAGATGGAAATAGGGTTTCCTTAAAGATCATTTTGACACCATCGGCTATCGGCTGCATCATACCAAGAAGGCCTACAACGTTGGGTCCGCGTCTTCTCTGCATGGCTGCCAGAACTTTGCGTTCGGCCAGAGTCAGAAAAGCCACGGAGAGCAGAAGTGGGATAGCAAGGGCAACCGCCTTGAATAGAGTATAGAGGGCGAAGAGTAGCATCTAAGACAGTTGATTATAGCTTGGGGATCGTGAAAGAAGTCGGTTAGAGGCCAAAGAGAGGGGACGCGAGGCCCTCGCGATAGAATTAAGCTGATAGGGGTTGACGACAGCTGGGTAAATGGGCGACGAGAGAAGCCGACCGAAGCGAGACCAGCTATGTTCAACGCTTGAACAGTCGACGTGATTCTCACTAGAACCGGGAGGTGACCCGACGGGGAAGAAGCGGGAGGGTTGAGCTCTCTCAAAAGAGAGAGAATCAACAGAATTAAGCAAGCCCACAGTGATTACTGCTTCCCTAGCAGTTGGAAGAGATTCTACAGCTGGTAGAGGAATAGAAGGCGGGAGCGGATCACAGAAAACGTCACAGGTGGAATAAGGGGCGGACTCCTCGTGAGGGGCCAGTACAGGGAAAAGAAGAGTAGCCACGGAGGCTCCGTGGTCACCGTGGTGACCATGGTAGAGGACGGAAGAGATTTTTGGGTCGACCGCCCAACTATCGGCTGACAAGAGCCAACACCAGGAAGGTTTGGAAACGTGGGATTGTACGGGAAATGAGATTCCAACTATAGAGGAGTTGTGGGCTCCCCAGGTCAACGGAAGAGAGATTATGTTGCGATGGGGGAGAGACTGGAGAATACGCACTATGCTAAAGTAGTCAGGGCGACCGGATAGATGATGCGCGAGGAAGATGAGCGGCTGGAAAGTGCCTAGTATGAACTGCAATGCTCTATGGCGTCCTTGAGCTAGGCGTAGGAGGTCTGAACTTCGCCTCGAAAGTTGCAGACCTCCAGTAAGGGCGGACCCACCTATAGAAATAGATCTAACTCCCTGGCGCAGTTTGCGTTGAACTCTAAGATGAAAGAGTGGTGAAAGGACCCGTAGACCGCCCCCGACGAAGAGGAGCAAGTCGGGGGATACGAAATTGCTACTGCTCGATCTAAAGAGAGTAGCAAAATCAAATAGCGAACTCTCTACTCCGGTTGAACGGAGATTCCAAGAGGAGGAGATCTCTTTAAGGGAAGAAATAGTCTCAAGGTTTAGGAAGGGACCACCAACTAGCACGGGAGTAGGTCCGAGTCGCGAGATTGAGCTCAAGAGACTCTCCCAAGAGACGGGTTTAAATGGATCGCTGCGGCTCACCCTTGCGAGCGGCTGAACGAGACGTTGCCGACGAAAACCATCGTATAGGAACCTAGAACGGTCGGCGATCCATTCCGTAGACCCCTCCTTATGGAAAAGCGAGAGTGCAGATTTGTCAGGGGTATTCGCAGGAAGAATGCGAAACGGCACTCCATTTCGGCTATCGACTCTTATAGGAGTTCCTAGAGGCTCTTGCGGATCAACAATCAGTGCTGACTCAATCTCCCAAGGCCGGGTTGAGAAAGCGTAGGGTTTGGAGGTCAATGCCCCCATCGTAAGCTTAAAGGAGCTAAACATAGAGAAAACGGAGTATAGAGAAATGACGGCAGTTTTCGCCTGTAACCAGGGAAGAACGCTGCCCGCTAAAAAAAGATTTTAGATAGCAGAACGTGGTCAAAGAAAAATTAAAATAAAACTTAGTATTTATCGAGCAAATGTTATCGCTAACAAGGCCCACAAACCTATTAAAACGGTAGTATTCCGTTTGACAAGAAAAAAACAAAGGGAGGCTTCCTACTTATATGTATTCAGCAGTTATCCTAACGACGCGTGGCTTTCTGGCCGTGCTTCGGGGAAACAACCAGCAAACTAGAGGCATCGTCGATCCAGTCCTTTCGTACTAAGACCAAAACCTTTTTCTTTCGAAAACGGTAGATAGGGACCGAACTGTCTCACGACGTTCTAAACCCAGCTCACGTACCACTTTAAAATCGGCGAACAGCCGAACCCTTGGAACCGGCTTCAGCTCCAGGATGTGATGAGCCGACATCGAGGTGCCAAACGACCCCGTCGATAGGAGCTCTAGGGGGTCATCAGCCTGTTATCCCTGGCGTACCTTTTATCCGTTAAGCGGTGGCGTCTCCACGAACCGCCACCGGATCACTATGGCCGAGTTTCCTCTCTGGTCGACCCGTCAGTCTTCCAGTCAGGCAAGTTTTTGCCATTGAACTGAAGTTTTCGACGTATCGAAACCAACTTGCCATTGCACGCCTCCGGTACCATTTGGGAGGCAGCCGCCCCAGCTAAACTGCCCGCCATCCAATGTCTCTACAAAGTAGATATATTCTCTGGAAAGCCTCAACATCAATATTGCAGAGAGCCCTATCAGACCTGCCGGAACAGGGTGATGAAAGGCGACTTGACTATCCTACAGTTGAACAAACCAGGAAAAATAGATGGTTACAGTAAAGGTGCACAGGGTCTTTCCGTCTTGCCGTTTTGACTTCGCATCTTCACGAAGATTCCAAGTTCATTGAGGGGGTGTTGGAGACAGTGGGGAAGTCGTTAAACCATTCATGCAGGTCGGAACTTACCCGACAAGGAATTTCGCTACCTTAGAACCGTCAGAAATACAGCTGCCGTTTACTGGAGCTTAAGTTCAGGGCGTTAACCCTTCCCGTTCACTTTCCAGCACCGGGCAGGCCTCAGACTCTATACCTCATCTTACAATTTAGCAGAGTCCTGTGTTTTTACTAAACAGTCGCTACCCCCTGCTCTGTGCCACCAAATAAATGAGATAGCGGGAAGACCAGTTAATGCTCATGTACCTGGCGCTCCTTCTCCCGAAGTTACGGAGCCAATTTGCCGAGTTCCTTCAGCACCCTTCGCTCTACACCTTAGCATACTCTGCTCACCTACCTGTGTCGGATTGAGGTACGGTTCATTATCCAATCGGTTGTTTCCTGTTGAGTTTGTTAGCCGACCGCCGTTGCCGACAGCGGTCGGCTAACAAACTCAAGTCACCAGAAAGGGATATACCCATCAGCGTCCCCTTTGGGGGACATGCCTTAGGGACCGGCTAACCTGCAGCGGAACAGCCTAGCTGCAGAAACCTTAGGTTTACGGTGAAGGTGATTCTCACACCTTTTAACTACTCATGCCAGCATTTACGATTCACTTAACTCCAAACCTGCCCACGCAGGCCCTTCAAAGGGGGGTGAACGTTCCGCTACCAACTTTTAACAAAGTTTCAGAGCTTCGGAAAGAGGATAAGCTCCATTCATTTACGGCAGAGAACAGCTATACCAGTGAGCTATTACGCTTTCTTTAAAGGATGGCTGCTTCCAATCCCACCTCCTGGTAGTCTTGACTATTTCCGCCTTAATAAGCACTTCTCCAACTATTAAGAACCTTAGCTGCTGATAAGGGCTCTTTCCCTCTCGAACAACGACCTTAGCGCCGCTGTTCTGCCCGCCCAACTTGGATTTATAGGAATTCGAAGTTATAGTGGAACGAGTAGGGGGGTTAGCCCCCCTCGTTGACAGCGTACTCTACCTCCTATAAACAGAAAATGGACAGATTACCTAAATAATTTTCGCGGAAAACCAGCTATCTCCAAGTTTGTTTGGCCTTTCACCCCTAATCGCAGGTCATCCCAGCATTTTGCAACATGCACGGGTTCGGTCTTCCGACTTCCGGATTAGAGAAGCTTCAACCTGCCCACGACTAGATCACTTGGTTTCGGGTCTAGAGCATTTAACTAAGAAAGACAGTCTCCTTGCGCCTACGAATTAAAATCATTAAGCTCGCTAAACACCCTAACTTGCCGGCCCATGATACAAAAGGTAGTCCGGTAACCCCGGATGGCAATAACAAAGTCCCAATTCAAGCTCTTTTCACTCCCTACTAAGGGTTCTTTTCACCTTTCCTTCGCAGTACTAGTACACTATCGATCAAGTGCCGTTGTAGGTTTGGGGGGTGGTGCCCCCCTATTCGGTAGGAGTTTCACCGGCTCCTACGTACTCGAAGCAGGGTGGGGAGGGGTTGAGATACGTTTCACTACGGAGGTGTTCTAAACCGTTTATCAACCCTACGACCAACTGCTAAACGACCTAGACCGTCTTCGCTCACCACTACAAACGGTCTCCCTTTGGGATTTCTTGGTTGGATAATAAGATGTTTCAATTTTCCAACTTGGGGGGGGGGGCGTTTCCGCCAACAGATTTATAGTAGCATCTGGCAGAGCCATAACCATAAATTTGCGTAAAAGGGGCACTTGTCAAGGTATTCCTGGAACTTAAACTAAAGCAGATCTAAATAAAAGCGTTGGGGTAGGAGGAGTCGAACCTCCGCTGACGGATTCAAAGTCCGCTGCCTTGCCGCTTGGCTATACCCCGTTGCGCAGTGAAAAGGGCTCGGTCGGAATCGAACCGACATCGACCGGTTAACAGCCGGTTGCTCTACCATTGAGCTACGAGCCTTATCACCCCTCAGGGGGGTGATAAGGCAGGAGCGCGGTGGGGGTAGATTGAGAAACCAGATTTCCCGGAGTGTTACAGTAACTAGGCGAAAAGTCCACAAAACCGGAAGGTCATAGGGTTTTCCAGGCTGGGGGTGGAACTATTCTAACCTCAATCTAGCCAGAGCTACAAATAGAATAGGTGGGGGGCGAAGAGTTCTTCTATAGGGGCAAAAACCGTGAGGGTTTTTGCCCCTACACCGGGGGCTCAGAAGGTCGAACGAGCGAGATAAAGACGGTTCGACCAAAAGAACCTTTCAAGTGCAACCGCAGAAGGAAGAAGAACGAAGAAATAGGCAAAATAAAAGACCGTTGCTGCTTGGCTAATCTCCACGTAGGGCTGCTCGATTGGTTTTGACCCCACCCAACCGAGAATCAAAGCGTCAAGAAGAAGGAGCCAGAAAAGCACATGGGAAATTGGACGAAAATTGTTTGATCGCGTCTCTGGGCGAACAATGAAAGGAAGAAGAAGCAGTGACAAAATCGAGGCAAGAAGTGCGACAACGCCCATAAGCTTATCAGGAATAGCCCGTAGAATGGCGTAGAATGGGAGAAAATACCATTCCGGGACAATATGAGCTGGAGTGACCATTGGGTTCGCCGGAATATAGTTGTCTGGGTGTCCCAAAAGGTTAGGTGCAAAGAATAGAAAGCATGAAAAGAACAAAAGAAAAAGAACAATGCCGTAAAGATCTTTTACGACATAGTACGGAAAGAACGGGATGGAGTCCCGACCCCGATCCACTCCCAACGGGTTGTTGGAATGGTGCGTATGCAACAAAATAATATGAAGAAATACAAGTGCTGCGATGACAAAGGGAAGAAAGAAATGAAGGGAGAAAAATCGATTGAGTGTAGCATTATCAACTGAATAACCACCCCAAATCCAAATCACGATCGCAGAGCCGACAGACGGTATGGCAGAGACAAGGTTGGTGATAACGGTTGCTGCCCAAAAACTCATTTGGCCCCATGGAAGAACATAGCCAAAAAAAGCTGTGGCGATCATGAGAAGCAAGATAATAACCCCGACGGCCCATAGCCATTGTCGCGGGTAAACATATGATCCGTAATAAAGGCTGCGCAGGGTATGAGTATATACAACAATGAAAAACATTGAGGCACCGTTGGCGTGAATATAACGGAGCAGCCAGCCGAAGTTGACGTCTCTCATTATATGCTCAACAGAAGAGAATGCTAGTGTTTGGTCCGCCACGTAGTGCATGGCTAGGAATAGACCGGTCGCAAATTGGATGCCAAGACACAACATTGCGTAAACCCCGAAATTCCACAGATAAGTCAAATTTGAGGGGGAGGGGTAAGTGACCGCCGTCTGGTAAAGAGAAGCGATGAGAGGGGAGGTTCTAAGAGGTCGCATTTGGTATGTGATCTTGACTGTTTGTGGGAATAGTGGGAGTCGAACCCACATGACTACAAAATCAGAGGATTTTGAATCCACCGCGTCTACCAATTCCGCCATACCCCCAAAAAACTTTAAGCAACCACCCCACCAATAAATGGAGACAAAAAGGAAAAGCCAGACTACGTCGACGAAGTGCCAATACCATGCCGCTGCCTCAAACCCAATATGGTGGGAACGGACGAAATGGCGAGAAATCAGACGGAAGAAGCAGACAGCAAGAAAAACTGTTCCAACGAAAACGTGCAGACCGTGGAAACCGGTCGACATGAAAAACGTTGATCCATAGATACCGTCGTTGATCGAGAAAGAAGCTTCGCGATATTCAGAGACTTGAACGGCCGTGAAGAGAATTGCAAGAAAAAGAGTATAGAGCAAAGAATGTCTAGTAGCGCGCGCGTTGCCAGAGACGAGATAATGATGAGTGGCCGTGATGGTTGCCCCGGACAGAAGAAGAATATAGGTATTTAGGAGCGGGACCCCCCACGGATTGAAAGGGGATATCCCAACTGGGGGCCAAACACAGCCGATCTCAATTGCGGGGGAAAGGCTTGAGTGGAAGAAGGCCCAAAAAAATGCGAAAAAGAACATCACTTCCGAGACGATGAACAGCATAAAACCTAGACGAAGTCCGCGCTGCACCGCGACTGTGTGGCGTCCTTCAAATGTTGACTCGCGAACCACATCTCTCCACCAGAGTGCCATACAGTAAAGGAGAGCGAGAAGTGAAAGAACCAAAACTGAGGAACCATACGCGTGCATAAACAGAGTGGCGCCAACTGCCAAACCAAACGCGCACCAGGCTGTTAGAATCGGCCAGGGCGACGGGCTAACCATGTGAAAGGGATGATATTTTTTATCTCCATAGAGAGTAAACATCTGTAGGGCTCGTAATTTAGCGGTAGAATGGTCGTTTGATAAGCGACAAACGGTGGTTCGACTCCACCCGAGCCCATAATTCTGGAACAAAGCAGGAATGGTTTATTCTCCGGCAGTGCACCTAAGTGGCCGGGGTGATAAGAGTCGTTTGCGTAGATACAAAGCAAAATAACAAAGACGTAAGCCTGGATCAACGCGATAGCAAACTCGAGAGCGAAAACAGCGAATACAAGAAAAAGAGGAACCAACGCTGCGAGTGGAAGATTTGTTTTCAACAAAGAGATTGAAAAGGAGGAAAGAATATGGAGCAGCGTGTGCCCAGCCATCATATTGGCGAAAAGCCGAATGGAAAGGCTAAAAGTACGAATAAGATAAGAGACAACCTCAATCGCCGCGATCAATGGAACGAGGGCGCGGGGGGCTCCGTCTGGGAGGAAAAGACGGAGGAACCGGAAACCGTGCAGCCAGAAGCCAAGAAGAACAAACCCAATGTTTAGGGAGAGGGCGAGCGCAAAAGTGGTTGCGAACTGTGCTGTCAGAGTGTAGGCAAACGGAAGCAAACCGATTAGATTGCTAACAGCAATGAAAACGAACAGAAGAAAGAAGAGCGGGAAGAAAACTAGCGCTGCGCCACCTGTCTGCTCGCCGACCATTGTCAGCACAAATCTGTAGAGCTGCTCAAGAATAAATTGGGCCCACGACGGGATAAGTAGTGGCTGTACAATTGCTGATGAGAAGAGCAACAGCATAACACCTGCCGTAATAAGCAGGTAGAGTGTAGCGTTGGTAAAAGAGATATCCAGGAAGAAGAAGGAGAGGGGACGATAAAGTAGAACCTCAAAGGTCTCGAGGGGGGAGAAGAACATAAAATGAAAATAGAATAGGTGAGCGTAGGAGTCTAATCGGTCAATCTCGCCGAAAACAAGATCCTGGGTCCCAACAATCGCGACAACGTCAGCGAGAAGGTGACCACGAGCCATCCAATCAAGACCCTGGAGATGGAAAAATCCGGGGGAACGGATTCGGCAGCGATAAGGCCGAAACCCGCCTGAAGAGACAAGGAATACACCAAACTCCCCCTTGGGGGCCTCAATAGCTGTATAGGTATCGTTCCCGAAGGTATGAACAGCAAGCCCTTCGGTGTAATACTTAAAGTGGTGAATAAGTGATTCCATAGAATGCTTCATAACAGCACGAGGAGGGGGCGAGAATTTAAAGTCCTCAACCCGGATTCTCCCACCCGGGAGCAGGTTGAGACATTGCTCAAGAATTGAGAGACTCTGGCGCATCTCTTCTACCCGAATAAGATAACGGTCGTAACAATCGCCTCTTTCTCCTACAGGAATCTCAAACTGTAGTTGATCATAAATCTCGTAAGATTGGGCGCGACGAAGATCCCAGGGTGCTCCAGAACCACGTAGCATAACACCAGAGAACCCCCAATCCATTGCAGATCGGAGAGGAACGACCCCAACGTCAACCAGACGTTGTTTCCAGATGCGGTTGGAAGTCAAAATCTCCTCCATCTCATTGAGTCGGAACCCGAATTGTGAACAGAAAGAGTAGAGATCATCAAGCAGACCAATGGGAAGGTCCCAAGCGACACCACCGGGACGGATGTAGGAAGAATGGAGGCGAGCGCCCGAGACTCGTTCGTAGAACTCCATCAATTTTTCTCTCTCCTCAAAGCCCCAAAGGAAGGGCGTAAGAGCACCGACGTCAAGAGCGTGAGTCGTAACAGCCATAAGATGGTTCAATATCCGGGTTATTTCGGAAAAGAGAGTCCGAATAACCTGGGCTCTCACCGGAATGGAAACGCCCGCAAGTCGTTCAACTGCCAATGAATAAGCTTGCTCCTGACACATCATGGATACGTAGTCCAGTCTGTCGAAGTAGGGAAGAGCTTGAAGATAGCTTTTGTGCTCAATAAGCTTCTCCGTACCGCGATGCAGAAGGCCAATATGAGGGTCTGCGCGCTCAACCACCTCGCCCCGTAGTTCTAGAACCAACCTCAGCACTCCGTGTGCAGCGGGATGCTGAGGTCCAAAGTTCATGGTAAAATTTTTAATGGTTGTCATTGTCGTCGTCGTTGTTGGTCTCTTCCTTATCCTCAGGAAGGGGAGGCGGCGGGGGGTTGTCAACCCAAAACGTTGAATCGGAATCAATAGACCATCCTGAGTCAGGTTGAAATTCACGTGGACGCTGAGAGAACTGCACCGGTTCAGAGATAATTCTATGGAGTTGATCATCATAGCGAACTTCATAAAAACCGGAGAGAGGAAAATCTTTTCGGAGAGGATGACCCTCAAAGCCATAATCTGTAAGAATCCTCCGCAAATCAGGGTTTCCTGAGAAAGGGACCCCAAAAAGGTCCCACACTTCGCGCTCTGCCCAGGCAGCGGAGGGGAACTCACCGGAGACAGAGGGGACAATAGCTCCGTCCTCAACGTCGACTCGGATCGAGATTCGACAGTTGAAACGGTAGCTAAGAAGTTGATAGACTAGCTGAAAACGAGTGGGGCGCGCAGAAAGAGCATAAGCCTGGCTATCGTAATAATCGACGCAAGTCAAGTCTACGAGGGAGGAAAACTGAAAAGGCGTATGATCCCGAAGTATCCTGATCAGGAATAGAATGGAATCTCTCGAGACAGAGACGGTCAGCTCCCCCTGACGGATGGCGGGGGGAGCTGAAAATAGAGGGGAGAGGAGTGTGTTGATTCGGATAAGCAATTCCATAATTTAAAAAGGTATGAGGGGGTTTAGGATCACCAATTGAGGGCCCCTTTGAGCCACTCATATAGAAAACCGATGGTCAAGACGGTTAGAAAAACAACCATTGCAAACCAACCAAACAGATCGGAGGACCCCAGGGTCAGGCTCCACGGGAATAGAAAAGAGACCTCAAGATCAAAAATGATAAACAGAATAGATACGAGATAAAAGCGGACGTCGAAACGACCACGAGAATCTTCAAACGGGTCGAAGCCACACTCATATGCTGAAACTTTCTCCAGATCGTAGTTTTTAGGAACTAGCAAATACGACAACAGATAAAGAGCAGCAACAAGGGTGGCTGCAAAGCACCAAACTACAACGAGAGAGCCGTACTCCATAATCTTAGATGTTTGAGGACGTGGCTGTCGATTTTAACAGCACAACGAAAAGTATTGTCAGGGTGAAGAGCAATACAAGGAATAGAAAAAATATTGGAATAAATCTCGCGCGGGGTGTGTGCACGAGAGCCGTACAGGCGGACCACGTGGTCCTCCCCAATAAGTTGACGGAAAAACCCGATGCCACGTTGAAAGGTGGCAAAAAATCGCGCAGCTCGAGCCTGTTCAGCATGGGAGATGGCGGAGACGGCTTCTCTTGTGATTGACGCCAGTGGAGAAGGCAGAAGAGACGGGCTTGAGGAGCCCTCAAAGGAGAGAAGAAGAACCAAGACAAATCGGGAAAGGGCAAGGAGAAACCCAACGAGACGCCGGGAGAAGCCGAGCAACGACGAGAGCAGAAGAATCCGGGATTCTAGAACGAGTGCGTAGGAAGCATAAACCTGATCGAGTTGTTCTCCAAGGGAATCAGAGAGCAGAACTCGAAGTCGAGAAAAAAGGATTCCAAAAAAAGCTGTGGAAGAGAGGAGGAGGATAATTTCTTCGTTCAGAAATGAACTAGAGGTAAAAAGTATAAAAAATACAGCTATAAAAACCTGGGGGGAAAAGGGATGCATAAGTTTTTAAGCGTGATTTAACAGACGAGGCAGCGGAGGCTGAGGATAGAAGGGAAGGAACCTTGCTGAACACAGGTGCGTGTTCCACAGATTTGATAATCCGCAGCTGGAGGATCATCAACGAGGCACGCTGAAGTTTCACTAGTTGAAGGGAAGCCAGAGAACTGTAGCTTGACATAAAAAGCGCTGGATCCAGCCAAAGAAGAAATTCGGAAGCCAAGCACTCAAAGTGGAGAGACATGAGAGGAAGAAGGAGGGCCAGGTTTGTGACTCCGGCCCCCCGAATTGTACGACGAATCATAGGAATATCAAACTCAGCTTCAGAGAGCTGAACCTCGTGAGCTGAGCCGCTTGGGAGAACAGGAATAGCGCTGCCGAAAGCAAAGATTTCGGGGTGCAGAAACGATCCCCAACGAAGGATCAGAGGAGCAAAAGAACGATCCGACGAAACGCTAAGAAGAGCGGAACAACACAACGGGGAAAGCGGAACGGGGTTGTGAAGATAAAATTGAACATTGGGCTGGGTGGTAGAGTGGCGCGGGAGGGGGGGGAGGACAGAATAGCCGGAGAATATAGAAAAAACGGGGAGGATAGAAAAAACGGGGGGTACGCGGGGGGTAGGAAATGAAGGCGGCAGGAGAAGTGAGGGGGTAGGGTTGAAACTGTGAACAGCTCGCGCGTGGTTCGAAACTGCTTTTTCGATTCCGGCACCGAAAGTTGAAAGAAGGCGGTCTGGCGTTGGCGCCGCTGTGGGTTCTAGATAGGACCAACGACCAAGGAGAATTCGTCGTGCTTTTAGAGTACGAAGCACGTTGGGGAGGACCAAGATAATAAGAAGGAGATAGAAAGAGGAGAGAAAGAGAACCAACCAAAAGAGTTGGGAGAGAAAGATAAACTTATCTAGTTGAGGCATTGTAGGGGCTGTTGAGGGAGCGAGGGGAGGACTGTTGTCTGACGGGTCGTCGAAGGTACGGACGGCGTCGACGTCGTCGAAAGTACAGGCTGGTGCGGGTTCGAAATCCTCCAATAGAAATTGGAGGTTGGGATGGCAGAAGACGAACAACACGTCCACGGAAACGATGTCGATACAACGAGAGATCGGGGTATCGCGAGGAAGCTAGAGAAATGGTAGCGGGTGACGAAGTTCTCTTTAGTGTAGGCGAACGAAGCGAAACGGCATAGGCCCTTTTTATGTAAAGGGGCCACCGACGACCACGTCTTCGCAAAGCCCAGAGTGTGAGAGCAAGCTTAAATGCATAGGGTAGAGTCGATTCAACTGCTCTCAAGGTTGGGATAGCCAGTCTCCCAACCTTGAGACGGCGGAGATGGCGGGCTCTCGGGGAAAAAAGCAGGCGTACAGGACCAAGAGAGAGAGGGCGGGGGCGAGATGAAGGGCGAGATGAATATCGTTTCGTTCGGGCCCATCGAATGGGGGGAGCGGAGACCACCGCTGGGGATGATCGCAAAGTAGCAACAGGTGGGAGCACGCGTTCCGACCATTGTCTCTCCCCTATTGGGAGAGAACACAACCCAATTGCGCTGTTGGTCCTAAGTGGCCAACCTGTTCTAGTAGACGCGGGTAGATCAAAAGGAATATGGGGGGCTCGCTGTCTAGCAGGTCGCCAACGACGACGTACGAACCTGAAGCGAGGCGCGGGGGCAGACGGAGAAGATACAGGGGGTAGCGGGAACGGAAGAGCCCGCAGACCCTTGATTCGCTGCGACCAAACAAATGATAGAACGCGGCGCGGAAGCACAGCTCTACGAAGAACCGAGGAGCGCGTGGGGGTGGCTATACGAACGGCAAGCACAGTAGAGGGTAGGGAGTATAGGGGGGCTCTAGGAAGAGCAAACTCAAAAAGGGCGAGAAGGGATTCGAACCCTTGATCTCAATTATGAAATACCACGGTTTTCAAAACCGGTGCTTTAGACCACTCAGCCACTCGCATTAAGGCGAACAACGGGAATTGAACCCGTATTTTCGGTGCCACAAACCGATGCTCTAACCGTTAAACTATGTTCGCAGAATCAGGGTAGCAGGATTCGAACCCGCAACGTCTGCTCCCAAAGCAGATATTTTGCCAATTAAACTATACCCGTATTGCTTGCGCAGTGTATAGGAATGTCGGGGTACATGGGTGAAACCCTAAACGCGACGCTGTTTTTTGGGACGCAAGCCATTATGGGCGACAGGCGGAGCCAACTGGAGTCGTCGCAGCAGAAGACGGCCACTATGAAAAAGTCCACGAACTGCTGAACGGGCTCTTCTCCCAAATGGGCCAACTACGCGAACCTCAATATGTCGCATGCGCTTGGAGTAGAGCCAGTCAGACACACCCTTGGCCGACTGTTCCGCGGCCAAGGGTGTAGAACGGCGGGGGCCTCGGTTGCCGCTGGAGCCGCTGGAACTCCAGTGAAGCAGCGCACCCTTACGGGAAGTGACAGAAAGGAAGAGGTTGTTAAGAGTAGGACGAATAACAACCTTATAAACAGGTGAAGTCTTGGTAGGCTTGCTAGGAATGAAAGATGAGGGCATATCTACTTGGCACGTGGGGGGGTGGAGCAGCGAGCTGCTGTTTTGGCATTGGAGTGAGTTCGCTGGCCGCGAACAGGAAGAAGTTGAGAATGCCTCATTCCTTCAAATGAACCGGAACGTTTTTTATCAAAAATAGAGCTAAGCTGGACTCTACGAACGGTTCGACCAGATCGAAGTGAGCGAACCAATGATTCTAGTTTCCTAAGTGTTGCCGGTGGAACAGCCCCAACTTTTGACCCCGAATTGCAACCAAAACGGGAGAGCACAACTTCGAGAGAAGAGAAGCCAAGTGCGCCAACAGATCGGCAAACCTTGAGAATTGGGGTTTTGGCAGGGTAGAAGCGGTCAAAAAACCGAAACTGATCACGATTTGCCATCTTTTTTCTTTAGAATGGGGGGAGAACCGGAGAGGATCAAACCCTTTCCACCGTAGCGGTCAACCTTACGGATGGAACGTAGTTGACCTACAACTGTGGAAAGAAGATCAAGAAGGTGCGGGGGGGCCGCTAGAAGGAGCGCGTTTTTTGATGCAATCGCCCTCAAACCGGGCGGCAGCAGATAAAGATAGAAGTTTGATCGGCCGAAATCAAACAACAGACGAGAACCTGACAACCAAACTCGGTAGCCAACCCCAACAAGCTTAAATTTAAAAAACCGACCGGAACCAAACTTGATAGATCTCGACGCACACATACGAAGGCTGGTTGCAGAATGTAGAGGGGGTTGCTCGAGTCCGATCGGAAGATGTTTAGGGATTCTGATTAGCCAAATGGGTAGATAGAGAGAGGGGAAGGACTTGGGGAGAGAGACCAACCAGAAGAGGTTGAGCGAATTGCGGACGGGTGACCATCTCGGTGAGACGCCGAAGAGGGGCGACGAACAACGCGGAGTGGTCGTAGGGACGGTCGAATCAAGAATTGGGCTCGGTTGCCAGCCCCTCTTCGGAAAGCAGAAATCACACCGGCTGACCTAAGAGCAGTCAAAACCCGGAGAGAGGACACAGAGGAGAAAGCTGAAAACCGAACGCGTCCAGACCGTTGACGCGATGGGAACGAGTGAAGGAGAGAATTTAGGGGAGAGGACATTAGGCGGTGGGTAAAATTCAAAGAAGTGAGGGGGGCAGACTATGGCTAACCAGGAGGATCGAGCAACACCAGGAAGTTGACCGGAGTTGGCGAGTTCCCGAAAAGTGATCCTGGAGAGTTTAAACCGGGAAACGGGGGAACCTGAGCGCCCGGTCAAAACGCAACGATTACGAACTCGAACTACGGAATCCCAAGCCCGAACGGGGAAACGAAGGTAGAAAGCTGAACGGGTAGCGGGGGAGAGAAGCCTATTTCGAACCAAAACTCGAAATAGGAGAGAGTTCAGTTCAGCGCTGGAAAAAGCCAAGCGGTGGGAGCGATCCTGTGAGGTGGGGTGTTTCATAGAAGATGTATGCCCATGGAAGAGAGAGAGAGAGCCAAAGGGAGAGAGGGGGGCGTGATGAACTCAAACCGAATCGAGAAACAGGAGCCAAAATAGTCGTGGTTCCCAATAAACGGAATAAGATCGCCCCAGCAAGCGATTGAGAGAAGAAGAGAGTTGCCGTTAACGGCAACCCCAAATGGAAGATCTCTTTTCAAAATAGTAGGAAGAAAAGAGAAAATGAGTCTAAGCCCAGAGCGAGCAGGACCAAGTCGACGTAGTCCAACCACCTCACGTGAGGTGGTTGCACGCACGGGGGGCGTGGACTGGGAAAGGTAAGAAAAGAGGTCCCAGGATCTCGAAAAGCCGGGCTTCAGCGGAACCGAGGTTGCTAGAATAAGTTTGGGTTGGTAGAATTGATGGGGAAGCCGCAGAGGATCCCTTAGATAAACATCTTCGGAAAGAGAGAGAAACATCTTTATAGAACCGAGGGGGCGAGAATAATTAGTTTGGTATAACCGCTTCTTCGTAGAAGAAGCGAAACGGGGCGCCAAATCCTGGTGCCCAGCGGCGTCACCTCGGTACGACGATTCTCCTGCTTTTTAAGAAGCACTACGCGATTGGATCGAAAGCCGATCCGGTGGCCGCTATAGCGAATGGATGGAGTTCTACATTGAACGAGGAGAGCGCTGTAAAGTCGACCACGCTCAACCTTGGAGCGTGGTCGACAACGAGCAACGGAGACCACTATGCGATCGCCCTCCCGCCCGAACGGGCGGGGGGCGGCAATACAGCGAACAAGACGAGCACCACTGTTGTCGGCGACTCGGAGAAGAGATTCGGGGAAGATCATTTTAGGAGCGGGAGCAGGGAAGATATGTGCATCTTAAGAGGAAGTTTTGCAGCTCCTCCGCGTAGTGCTCTCTCGGCTCGCCGAGAAGAGGCAACAGAAGGTAGAGAAAGTATAAATAGAAGCTGTCCTGGTCTAACTGGGCAGAATCGGCCACAGATTCGACCTTTGCCCCGTCCCATACGGGATTGGAGGGGTTTCGCCGTAAACGGGAAAAACGTAGTAAGAAGGAGACGCAGGGTGCCTTCTCTCCTTAGCCGCCGACGAATAGATTTTCTAGCAGATTCAACCTGGTTCGACACCAGCCTGCCGTATTGCATCGAGAAAAGACCGAAAGTAGCGGGAGGTGAAGAAGAGGCTGAGCCGACAAGATTCAGCGGGATTTTAAAACCGGTTGCGCGGAACTTTGATTGGATACGTCGGGGGGCGGCGTTGCTGGGGCGGCGGGAGAGAGACATAAGAAGACTTGTAGATGATAGAGAAGGAGATAGTACAGACACCATACTTCAGCGGGACGCTGACCGAACCGGACGAAATGGCTGCGGAGACTGAGGAGAAGGGGGTTCTACCACGGCGGAAAGAGGAGGAAGTGGCCATCTGAGAACGGGTAAACCGACCTCGGGCGCCGACAAAAAGTCCAAGAAGAATAGATTTGCTGAACCGGCCGAAAAGGAGGGAAAGAAAACGATTCGCGAACTTGGGGAGCGGAGCACCTGTCCTAAGTCTTATAGAGAGAAGTTTTGCGAGAAGTTTTCCGCTCAGTCGGTTGGGAGGAACGAGGGAGAGATCAATAGGCCCTGGACACGGGCCAACCACGGAGAGCAATTTTGCGACTGAACCAAGCAGGGCCGAAGAAGGCCCAGCGGCTCGCCATGCTCGACCCATAAAGCGGCGACCACCACCCATGAAAAGCGGTGGTGGGGACGAAGGCGCACTATAGGATCGTAGTGGGTGAAAAATGGAGCGTTTTCTGAAGAAAAACTGCTGAAGCCTTTCAAAAGAAGATGAATAGACAGACACTTTGAATCCAAAACGACCGAATGGGGTCGAGAAGGAGGAGCAGGAGTTCAACAGGAGCCCGAAGATCGCCAACCAACGCACCAAAAACAGCTCGAATTGAAGAGCTGAAAAAAGCAAAACAGTGGAGGAAACAGGGAGAAGGTGGTTCCAGTTCTTTATATAAGAAAGACGGAACCCAACGGGATGGACGGAGTGACCCATTTAGGAGAAAGAGATGATTGGGAGTGCCTAGGAGCGGCGTCGCCGAGAGGTCGCTTTTTGGTGAATCGCCGGGCCGAGCCGTTTCGACAAAACAAAAGCAGAAAGAGAACGGCCAACCATCGCCTCTCTAATGGAGAGGCGATTCAGTGTCCGACCGTTATAAACGGTTGCGCGAACCCCGACTAGAGGCGAACGAATCACAATTCGCGGCGACAGGGGAGAAGGAGCCTTCCAAAATGAGGCGGGGTGGGGTTTCCATGTAGAGCGCATAATAATAAGACAGTAGAGACAACGAAGCGATTTGGGCGAGTTCGGGTTCGTGTTCCCTTGCTGTAAAGACCCCAGGGGGAACGGCCGACGCCCGAGGTTTTGCCCTGCCCACCCCCATTGGGGTGATCGATTGGGTTCATGGCAATGCCACGTACAGATGGACGAACGCCGAGATTTCTTGATTCCCCAGCTTTTCTCAGTCTAAGGTTGCGCTTGCGACCGCCTGATAGAACACCAGCAGTTGCAAAGGTCTGTTTCGAGTGGAACAAGCGAAGCTCTCCTGAAGGGAGCCGGAGAAGTGAATAACCTCTCCGGGGAGAAAGGGGATTCCGATAGTGTCGGAGGAGCCGAGCAACGCCGCCAGCTGAACGGACTGCTGGGCCCCCCCCCGAGGGGGGCTCGATATTATGGACCGAGCTGCCTGGCGGGAAATTGAAAAGCGGGGCGGAGGAGCCAATTGAAGTATAAAGCGGCTGCATCAGGGTTGAGAGAGTTGAACCGAGGCGGACACCAATTGGAAGCGGGACAGCAGCGACAATTCTATTTGGCAGACTCAAAATCATTGAGGAGTCGGAAGGGATTTCGACGACGACAGCAGGACCGGCCTGTCTCTGACGGAGCAGAGAGAGCTGGCGAAGTCGTCGACCACCACCACGATGCCGGACGGTGATAGATCCAGACTGGTTTCTGCCCCCGGACCGACGGATTGTGTGTAGGAGTGGGGAGATCATTGTATTAAGCGACGAAGGAGACGGAGGAATCCACGGTTTAGGAGGGCTGTTTGGTGCGTTGCTTGGCGACGACGAAATGTCTCGCCTCGTTTCGAGCGAAGATCACGGAATTCAAAAAGGAGTCGTTGACCAAAACCACGCTCCTTTCTCATGCGAACGGAGGAACGAAGCCAGCGAAGGGCATACGAACGGCTAGATTTGGGTGATATGGGAGCTGGGAGCTTGTACACGATGCCAGCTTTTCGTTTCGAACGAAGCGAAACAGAGGGGCTGGCATAAGTCAAATCAAAGAGTTTTTGCTCCTTATGCTCACTTTGGAGCGAGAACAATGCTTTCTCAACGAGAGCACGTTTGCCGTGTCGTACGAACGTGCTAGCTATAGCCCCAAGCAGCGGGCGATCTGGTCTGTTGTATGTCATTTGGGGGCCGCTATGGAGAACTTGGATCGGCGAGCAGATCGGGGCTGGGCTTCCTTAGAAGAAAAGTCGAGTTTGCCGCGAATCAAGCGATAGCGGACGCCGGGGAGGTCCGGGACTTTGCCACCTCGTATCAAAACCACTGAGTGTTCGGAAAGGTTATGACCAAAACCAGGTATGGCGGCGAGCAGGCTTCGGCTTGTGCCGAGCAGCCGAACTTTTGCTACTTTCCGAACGGCGGAATTGGGTTTTTTGGGGGAGGTCGTATATACTTTAAGGCAAACCCCGCGTCGCTGTGGGGCTGGATTAAGAAGGGGAGAGCGTGAAAGGCGACCAGGACGCTGTCGCGGTGAGCGGCGGAGTTGATTAAGGGTTGGCACGTGAGTGTGGGATGGGTGGAAGCAGAAGAGCAATCAGAATTGTTGCGCGAAACATGAGAGAGACGGGAAAAAGCGTGGGAACCGGGAATTCGCGGGGGCTAAGAAAACAATTTTCAACGAACCAGAGGTGTGTGGCACGCTGGTTGTGCCAAAGAGGGGAGCAGAGGGGCAGGAGAATGAGAGAGAAGTTCACACCAGAAATTTGCTTACAATTCGTAGACTCAGGCGCGGGCGAGGAAGACAAGACAGACAGCGGAATAGACTGCGAGTGGGCTCCAAAAAGAAGCGAGTTCAATCGATAGTTGATAAGAAGCTTTCTAGCTGACATGGGTCGGTCCGGGGGAGGAAGAACGTATAGAGCGCAGAGTGCCAAAAACTGTAGGGGCAACAGCTGCAGCGGGTTTGCCCTGTAGCATCGAGAGGAACAAAACTAGACCATAGAGCTGTCTGGCCCGACCCACCGAGTCATCGGGGGGTGTTAGAATGGGGGGGAGGGAACGCAAAAGAGTTGAGACAGACGGGGGCAACACTATTGCAGACCACTGACGTCCCGGACCGACCTTAATCCGAACAGAGACTGGAGTACCTTTGGCATAAAGAGCCAAAGTCCGCTCGTTCAATTCGCGAGCAATGCGGGGAAGCTCCAAACCAAAAGGGGCAAGCGGGGCAGCGAGAGAACCACCCGGGACAATCTCTCCGGAGGAGAGGATAAAACGGAGATGATGTACCATTGACGCGTAGAATCAAAAAGTGTTGGGGGTGCAGGAATTGAACCCACGACTTCGAAATCATTTCGACGAGGTTGACCACACCTCCAACCCCCGGTGAGCTTTTGCAGCCCTAAAGCTGCAAAAGCGACGCTGTAAGGTTCAAGCAGGAACTCGAACAGCTCGTTTTCAAGATCCAACCCTTCGCAGAGAGAACGATAAAACGGGTGAAGAATAGCTGAACTATCCATAAGTTTATGTAGACCAGACTCAAAGTCGGCAACACGACCGGTGTCGACTTTATCGAGGAAGCCACGCACACCGGCGAAAATGAGAAACAGCTGTTTGTCAACAGAAAGAGGCACAAACTGGGACTGCTTCAGCAATTCCGTAAGTTTTCGACCTCGATTTAGGAGATGACGCGTAGATTCATCCAAGTCAGAACCGAATTGGGAGAAAGATTCAATTTCCCGAAACTGGGCGAGCTCCAGTTTCAATGAACCAGCAACTCGACGCATAGTACGAATTTGAGCAGCTGAACCAACACGGCTGACAGAAAGACCTGGGTTTATCGCAGGGCGGACACCGCGATAGAACAGATCTGTGTCTAGAAAGATCTGTCCGTCCGTGATGGAGATCACGTTGGTTGGGATGTAGGCAGAAACGTCCCCGCCTTGTGTCTCTACGATAGGGAAAGCCGTAAGCGAACCGGCGCCGTGTGCGTCAGACAATTTGGCTGCACGCTCGAGAAGGCGAGAGTGAAGATAAAAAACGTCTCCCGGATAGGCTTCACGTCCAGGAGGACGTCGGAGTAGAAGCGACATTTGTCGATAGGCAACAGCTTGTTTGCTAAGATCATCGTATATGATCAAAGCGTGTTTGCCTTGCCACATGAAAAATTCAGCGATCGAGCAGCCGGAATACGGAGCTAGGTATTGGAGGGGGGCGACGTCCGAAGCAGACGATGCGACCACTACTGTAAAAGATTGACAATTGAAGAGTGCGAGTTTTGTTTGTAGTTTAACAACTGAGCTTTTCTTCTGGCCAATTGCGACATAGATACAATAAACTTGTGAGTCCTCCCCAGAGGCGGTACGGACCGAAGAAAGTTTAGAGAATTTATAAAGCTTATCCTCATTTGGAGTCCCCCTCCATCGACTAGGAGTATACTGGCGGCGGGTCTCGCGCTGATTAATTATAGCATCGACGCCAATAGCGGTTTTTCCAGTTTGGCGATCACCGATAATCAACTCGCGTTGACCACGACCAATAGGAACTAGACTGTCAATTGCCTTAAGACCAGTCTGAAGAGGTTGGTGCACCGATTTGCGAGATACGATGCCAGGAGCTTTAATCTCAACTAGACGATCTTTAGGAGACCCAGCAATAGGACCAGCTCCATCCACGGGAGCACCAAGTGGGTCTACGGTTCGGCCTAGAAGACCATAGCCTGTTGGAACAGCAAGGATGGTCCCCGTTCCAACCACTTTGTCACCAGCGTTAACTGAGATATCAGAGCCCATTAGAACAACACCAACGTTGTCCCGCTCTAGGTTCAGGGCCAAACCACGTACGCCGCCGGCGAAGAGCACAACTTCGCCGGCACGAACTGAACGGAGCCCGTGTACCCGAGCGATGCCGTCTGCGAGAGAGAGGACTACGCCAGAAGAACCCACCTTAGTCGAAATGGTAGCGGCAAGTTGAGACCGTAGGATAGATTCAAGCTCCGAAATGCGGAGAGTAGCTGTTTTGAAAAGTGGCATTATTGTTAAGAGTATAGTATGGTTGCTGTGACTGTAAACATATAAGTGTTTAAAGAACAGAGCTTGCCTTTGGAAAGAGTCGAACTTTCATCTTCGGATCCGCAATCGGGCGCTCTGCCATTAAGCTACAAAGGGCAGTGAACTCTAGGGGATTCGAACCCCTGTCTTTGCCGTGAAAAGGCAATGTCCTAACCACTAGACGAAGAGAGGGTAATAAAAGGGCAAAGGGGGAATCGAACCCCCACCGGAGCTTTTGCAGAGCTCTGCACTAACCTGGTTATGCTATTTGCCAGTGGGGAAGATAGGATTCGAACCTATGTACTCGAAAGAGCGGTTTTACAGACCGCCGCCTTTAACCACTCAGCCACTTCCTTACAGATGACTAGGGGTAGGGGGACTCGAACCCCCACAGATTAACCAACAGTTTCTAAGACTGCCGCGTCTACCAATTCCGCCATACCCCAGATATGAGCAGGCCTAGAGCCTAACATAAACAAGATCAAGAAGGCCATCATGAGGCCTAGCAGGCCAACGGCTTCGGTAAGAGCGAAGCCAAGAATAGCAAAACGAAACAGTTCGTTTCTAAGAGACGGGTTTCGTGAGACCGCAAGGATAAGAGAGCCGAAAACGATTCCGACTCCAGCACCTGCGCCGACAAGACCGATTGTTGCAAGACCAGAACCAATCATTTTGGAACTTTGTAGGATAACAGTTTCCATAGTGTACTAGGGGATAGGGGGGGGGTGAGAGATTGATAGCGGAGGGTCGCGTCCCGAGTGGACCGGGAAGTCTCCTACAGGAACAAAAAGAGTAGAGTGGCCTAGAATTCTAGCTCGCGTAGAGTATGACTCTAGTTCTAGGGCCGAGGTCCTATCGGCAAGGATTGACTTTGTACGGTTGGGCGAGCCTAAAATCTGGTGTAAACCTGAAATAACGATGGAAGGTTCTTTGACGAGTCTCTCTACCAGAGAGACTCGATGCTCAAGAAGAGCAACTTCGACAAACCCAACCCTCTTCTTCAACGGGGTTGGGTATCTAAAATAGGCCCAGTCGAGGGCGACTGGGCCTAGCCGCAGTAACTAGGAAAACTCAGTCGTATGGAAAACCGTCGGGGTACTCTTCAGAACGAAACCCCCCCGTGGGGGGGAACTCGGTGCTCTCATAGAAGAGACCGCTTTCTCGAACGAAATCAGCTTTTTTTTGAATCTCGTGAGGATAGAGATTCTTGGTGCTAGGCGGGGGAAAACCCGGTTCCGGCCCGAGACCTGCAAGAAGTACGCCAACGATGATAGCAGCGCAAGTCACCAAAAACAGGTTATCCCAGATAAAATCACGAGCGTAAGTCCACATGCTCGTAACAGGTATGTGATCATACGAAGGCAAAGGAATCATAGATCGCACAATCTCGACATATAGCTTCTTGAATTCGGAAAAGAAGCCATCGGCAACTTCAAAGATGTCCCCGTAATGCTGAGGGAGCGGTTTGGGAAAGAACGGTTTAGAAATATGAAAATCCTTGACCCAGACGAGCAGTTCGTCGTTCGACCAGCGACGACGAACTGAAAACAGGGGATCTTTAAAGATCCAATCTTGGAATTGTTTCTCTACCTGGAACATAGAAACAAAGAGAGGACCGTAGCTAACGGTGAAAGCGAGTCGAATTGTGCTAACAACAGACCTAAACCAGGTCGGAGAGAAGACACGAATAACCGATATAATGACTGCGGACAAGGGGGGCGGGCAAAGAAGCAGCAAGAAAGGCAGGGTAGTCGAAATGGACGACCCAAACTCGTACTTAGTGGAAATCGCCGTCATCCAGACAAGCACAGAAAAAAGAATAGAGAGGGAAAGAAGAGGAATTCCAAGCGTGAAAAATGGAAGGACGCGAATAAAGAGAGATGACATGGAGAAAGAAGGGAAGACAGAATATTAGAGGATCCTAACCTAAACTCTATCAAATGATGATTGAGCTTCGTTATCTCTGAAATAACGATGGAAGGTTCTTTGACGAGTCTCTCTACCAGAGAGACTCGATGCTCAAGAAGAGCAACTTCGACAAACCCAACCCCGTTGAAGAAGAGGGTTGGGTACCTCTTAATAAGAGGCTCGAGGAGCTGCTTGATATCATCAAGCAGCTCGTGGATAGGGTAAACTGAACAGTAGGCATTCAGGGAACGGGGATCACGTTTATAAACGTGATCCCTATAATAATAATAACCTTGGTCGTGGCAAGCCAATTTGATCAGGAACTCAAGCCGAAGTCGATCTACATGCTTGCCGGGCAAAGGTTTAAAATGGTAGTCTCTTCTATAGTTGGAGAGATAAGGCTCGTATGCTGATCCAGATATCAGAACAGGTTCGTCCCGAACTTTTGGGGTTGCTACTGAAAACACCGTGTAATCATAGCAGGCTCCTAGAGCGAGACCTATGTCGGTGCTAATTTGATGCAACTTCCAAAGATAATCAGCGTGCCCGCCTGATCTATAAGCAGCACTGAAAGTATAGAAAAACTGCCAGTGGCGGCGGTTCTCCTTTATGACAAAGTTGATGAACGCCGCCTGTTCAGCGAACGCCTCCAGGCGGCTGAGCCGGAAGTCTACTATTCCACTCTGATAAAGCTGCTGCTGTATGCTGGCGTGGACAAATTCGTTATCGGTGCCCAGAAGACACCGAACAGCGATAAACACGTGATAATGGGGGCGGCCAGCTAGAGCTCCCTCCTTGTGGAGCTCCTGGCTAATGTGAACGAACTCCAGGAGTTCGATCCCAACGAGGGTGTACAGTATGGCGCCCACTTTCCGGTCTGTCCAACCGGGAAGACCGAAAGCCGACGAAATAGAACAATCACCGGTTTCGCTGCTGAAATCGAGGATGAAGTTCGGGTCATTAAACTTCTGCCAATCAAGGGTGTTGGCGGGTGGAATATTGATTGTCAACCCGTAAAACTGAATGGTACCCGTAGAACCCAATGTTCTAATAAGTGTCTCAAAATAGTTGCTAAACTGCTTTGAACGACCCACAAGTTTGGATTGATATTGTTCGGAATCCTTGCGAGAGCAACCGTCAAAACAATAATCTGGGTCGTCGGATATAACGTAGGGGAAGAGGAGTGACATAATAGGATGGACTGCAGAAGGATGGAGATATCAATTGTGTCTGGGTGAGCTGAAAGCACACCTTGGAGAATTGACTAGTGCTTGGTTATGTAGTCACTCAATATAGGATCTACAACTACCTCGTACCTAAGCGGAGGAGTAGACCAGATAAAAGATGGTGTAATCAGGCACTGGGGGAAACTTCGGCCCAGTATGTTAAGCTCGCTAATACGATGGTAAAGCAGCGGGAAATCCCCGATAAAACGGGGGCTATCAGGCATAGACGCGCAACTGCTGAAAACCGTATATTTAAACACCCTAAAAAGAGGATCGGCCGACAGGTGAGATGCATGTAGCAGGCCAAGATGCCCACTGGCCCCATATAGGAAACTATGGACAGGACTGAGCTTGCTGGCGGCAGCAATTTTAAGAGATTCCAGAAAAATCGGATCTGATAGAAGGTTGACTAGTTGAAATTTCACAGGATAAACTTGGATTACGGTGGTCTACCTAGTCTATGCCTCACGCCGGGGGAAGCGTGTAGCTGGGGATATAAAAAAAGAAAAAGAAAACAAGGAAGGGGACAACTAGGAGGACACCGATGTAGTTCATCTTGCGGATCTTGTCCTGGTAGGCGCCGGTTTCGATGACCAAGTGACGACTATTAACCCTACGCTGACGGGGCGACGAGCTAAACCAATCAAACGCGTGAATTTTAAGGGACTTGGTGTAGCCGGCGTAACCATAATAAAACCCAAGAATTTGAAAGACGAGGAAAAACGTAAGGAAATAAATCGCTGCCTTCTGAAGCCGGAAACGGGCAAGGGTCGGCATGCCCTCGAATTTAAGGCTGGTCGAGGGACCGAGTATAAAAGTAGATCTCTTGGACTTTCGTTTCTTGAATCCAGTGAATAGCTCCCTCTTACTGTTTCGACCCTTCCAATGTAGGTGGATGAAGGGCTCTGCCTGAAGCCAATAGTGCTTCAGGAAGAGCCTCCAACCGCGCTTCTTGCCCACTTTCGTGAGTCTATAAAAGTAGTTCCAGTTGTTCTTGAAAACATACTTTATTTGACCTCGGCCATGGAACCACGTTTCGTTCGTGGGCCAAAAGCAGAAATGTTCCCAATTCTTAATCATGTCAAAGGTCTTCGCCGCGTTATAAGGGGAAGAGAAGTTCCAAACAACGTGGGGGGTCGAAGCTAGGTCCTGGGCCCAGGAGAATGAGAAGCCGATGAGAAAGCCAGCTGTCAAAAGCGTGATGAACATGTGAAGATAAAGGTGAAACCTATAGAGCTCTGGGAGATTGGTCAACAGAAGTTTGTAGAGGAACCATTCGACGGGGTCCTCAAACCTGTAAAACAAGTTCCGGACCCCGCGTAGCGGAAGCGGGAGCTTGGCGAGAAACTTAACAAACCAACGTCGACAGTAGAATGAACGGTCAGTCTTACGATAACTAAAACGCCATTTCCAATAGGAAGTTTCCCTGGAAATGGCGGCGAATCCGGAGATCTTCATAAACGGAACTGCAATCAGGAAAGCCAGGAGCAGGGTCAGCGAGAGAACCGTCATAATATAGAAGTGCGGCTTGAGGTGGGGTAGTTGTTTTGCGATTGAATCCCAAACAGTCATGGTGATAATTTGCGGGGCTTGTCGGAGGTGAGCTTGAGTGGCTTGAGAAGTTTGCGCCCGTAACAAACGGGGGGGAAGTCGGCAAACTGTGGTAGCGAATCCTTAGAATAAGGGTAGAGCGCGGACAGGCGCTCGTTAAACTGGCTCAAGAGCTTAACGTTCCAAACGGGTTCAAGCCGTTTGTGCCTTTCGGCGATGTCCGTTGCGCCTTGAGCCAAACGTTCGAATCTTCTATGTCGGTAGAATTTCTTGGCGTAGGCCCACATGTTCATCGTAGCTTCGCCTACGCGCCTCTTTCGATAGTCGAACGCGTCGCTGAATTGGAAGCGGCCTGTAGGCTCAATCTGAGTCCAACGGCGGAGCCGGTCTGTCTCCTTAATGAGATAAGCGCGATAATCGTCATCCTCGAGAGCCTTGCGAGCTGTCTCCTTGCGAGCAGCCTCCACGCTGAAAAGGGGTATAGGTGTGCCGTAAGGCAGGGAGATTCCGTCAATTGGCGGAAGCCAAAGAGGGGGGTAAAGTGAAATGTCAGGCTCTGTCGGTGGGCGAGCCAAAGTGCCGTTAAGGTACTGAAGCTCTCGATCGACCCAGAGCCGGTTCAACCCACCAAGGAGGTGGCGAGAGTCAGCCTCTGATTGTTCAGGAAAACGTGCGACCTCTTCCGGAAGTCGATCAGAGCCACCAACATGTGACATACGGTGTGGGACAGAATCATAAAAGGTTGGAGCCCCGAGGGGCCAGTCCTGCATGTGGTTCACGTTCCAAGCCGTGAAACAGAGCTTGAAGTACCAGATCATGCCATCTCGCCTCCTGTGGATTCTGTGAGAGGTCTTGGCCCTCTCGAGATGGAAACGCTGCGCAGGGTTACCCGCCTGGCCACCAATTCCCACCTCGTTCCAGTGAGCATGATCCCACATCTCTATGTCATACATTCTGCCGCGGCCGTGGGTTCTCATCAGCGTCGTGTTCCCAAACAGCGGGATGAAAAGGACGAACCCAAACAGAGCGAATATTTCAAAACAGAAGAATTTCGTCACCATGATACGTGCAACATCCTCCGGGGTATAAAGCTGAACCAACCCGACCACAATTGGGAGAACAGCCACACAGAGAAGAAGCTGATTATGATAGCTCAGGAAGTAGCCACACCTAAGAACATTGAACCCGGTCCATACCTTCGCTAGAGTATTCAAGTGAAGAACGTTAAAGAAAAGCAAAAAAAGTATAATTACGGGGGCCGGCGAGGAAAGATCCGAGAGGAGGGGCACGAAATCGAATAGCAGAAAGAAGAGAACCGCAAATTTCAGGACGCGCCTAAGAGAGAAGCGGACACGAACTCGGCGGGCATACCGGCGGATATGGATCCAGCGAAAAAGCGGGAGGATCTTGGTGAGAAGGACCCACCACGACGCAATCCTCTTCTTGACTGTTCGGAACGGTCGATGCCGGCCTTCAACGTAATACGCACGAAAAGAATATGCGGCAGATGAAATCGTCGAGCGTGCCAGCCAAACAATGAGTAGGGAGAGAACTATCTTCCAAGGAAGATAGGGCTGGACCCAATCGCGCAGAACCCCTATAAAATCGTAGACGTATTCATGATAGCGGTCGGCCCGATTTTTGCGTTCCCAGACAGGCCATCGTCTATCATAGGGAATCACTATGTCTTTGACGAAACCCATGTTGTCTTTTCTGGCGCCGGGAATGTCGTGGTATTTCTGCTTCGGCGCATTCTTGCTTATCACAGACATATGCACTACGTAGCCCAAATAAGGAATAACCAGGAAAATAATAATAAGGATACGACCACGAAATCTCTTGAGAAGGGACGAGAGGGCTCTCGTGGTCGACGAGGAGGAAAGGGGATTATCTCGAGATGACATATAAACGAGGTTGACTCTAAGAAGTGGGGGCGGGGGGGGGGGACCAGCGCGACCGCAGGCACCACCCG